>Ga0315287_10000344_pt1 | contig 40274 bp, 30 predicted proteins | sample YL17G11_0_MG_FD_205037 | JGI IMG/M metagenome (GOLD analysis project Ga0315287, IMG submission 205037) | Sediment microbial communities from Yellowstone Lake, YNP, Wyoming, USA - YL17G11_0 | ecosystem: Environmental > Aquatic > Freshwater > Lake > Sediment | place: USA: Wyoming | collected...
CCGACCCTCTATCCCAGCCCTTCACCGGCTCCTCCGCGCCCGCCGCCCTCCGCGCGATCGCGGCCGCCTCGCCCGCCTTGACCGGCCCCGACTGGGGCTGGATAGCCGCCAGCGACCCGCTGTCCTGGAAGGGCGTCACCTCAGCCGACGGCGCGACCGTGGCCGAGCTCAACCTGGCCGACGCCGCGGCCGTGTCCTTTCCGCCGCGCGCCCTGGCTGCCCTGGCGGCCCCGGCGCTGACGTCCCTGCGCGTTTCGTGCTGCGGACTGACTCCCGACAACAGCGCCGGGCTGACCGGCGATCTGGCCGCCTGCACCGCCCTCACCTCCCTCGCCCTGGACGGCAACGCCTTTCCCGCCCTGCCCGCCTCCATCGCCGCCCTGCCCTCCCTGGGCGCGCTGTACGCAGGCATGAACCCCATGCGGTCCCTGGGCAGCGCCTTTGACGGCATGGCGTCTAAGATGCATACGCTGGACGTGGCGGGCTGCCAGCTGGCGTCCTTACCGGACGCGCTGGGCCGCCTGCGCGCCTTGACCGCCCTCGTCGCCAACAACAACGCCCTGACCTCTATCCCCGACGGCATTGGCGCGCTGACGGCCCTACAACGCCTGTCCCTGCACTGCAACGAACTGACGGCCCTGCCCCAGAGCATCACGGCCTGCTCGGCCCTCGCCTTCTGCACGCTCAACTGCAACGCGCTGACCGCCTTGCCGGCCGGGATGGACGCCCTCCCGCTGTCCCGCCTCAGCCTGCACTTCAACGCCCTCACAATGCTCCCGCCCTCCATCGGGTCGGCCATCGAAGCGCTGTCGGCCTTTAACAATCAACTCACCGACCTGCCCGGCGACCTGGTCGCGTCTTTCCCCTCCATCGTCCGCCTGTCCCTGTATAACAACGCCCTGGCCTCCATCCCGCCTCAAATCGGGCTGTGCACCTCCCTGGTCGAACTGTGGCTGTCCGACAACGCGCTGTCCAGCCTCCCGCCCGAGATTGGGGCCTGCACCGCCTTGCAACGGTGCTGGCTGACGGGGAACAGGCTGGTGAGCCTGCCGGACGAGTTGGGCGCGTGCGGGGCGTTGCAGGAACTCTACCTGGACCGCAACCCTCTCCTGAAAAGCGTGCCTGCCTCTCTCACCGCCTGTGCCCGGCTGCGCCGCATCTTCTGTGACCCGGGCCTGGACCTGGTGCCGGCCCTGTCGGCCCTGGCTGAACGAGGCGGGGCGGGAGAGGAGAAGGCAAAGGCGTGAAAAAACAAAGCAGCAGAAGTGGCACACACACCATCAAAAATCATCTCTCTCGTCTCTTCACGGTCTTTGCCCCGTTCATCCGCTCAACCCGATCAACGACCCGCCGCCACGGTCCTTGGCCCCGTTCATATACTCTTCCGCGAGCTTGTGCGAGTTCACTGCCTCCTGTTCCGCGACCAGGCGCCGCCCCTGCGCCACCAGCGCGGCCAGCGTGATGGGCGGCGGGTCAAACGGCGGCGGCCCCTCACGGCTGGCCAGGGACCTGACAAACAGTGCCAGCGCGTCACCCTCCGCCTCCGCCAGCTCGGCGATGGTCCCGCCCGCGCCCTGGGCGACGTATGCTCGGATCACATCATCATAAAGCCCAGATTTGCACGCACCATAGAAATCCAGGGATTGATTGGGGAACGCGTCCAGCAGGGCCGACAGGTCTGTCGGGGTCAGCCCGCTGTTGGTCCCGCCCGTCGCGCCGCCCTCTGACAGGTCGTCCCGGAACAGCTGGCCCAGGATGCCCATGAGGTCATCCTTGGAGGGATGCCAATAAAATTTGGACATGCGACTGGTGGAGAGGAGGAGGGGAGAGAGGCGTGTGAGAGGAGGTGTGGGTTTTGAGGCGGGCGCGCGCGCGCTCGACATCACATCAGACCAAAACAAATACTTACCCATCCCGCAACAGGGGCGCAAACAGGCGGGACAGGTCGTTACCCGTCAGGATGATGGGCACCCGCCGGTGGTGCGGCACCTTCACCACCCCGTCCACCGCCACCCGCCAGTCGCCCGGCCCGGGCACGTGGTTGGGGTCGTCGCAGGCCGCCATGAGCGTGGCGATAACCATCTGCGTGTTGACGGTGCGCTGGGTGTCCTTGAACACGCCCGCACCGGCGTCGATGTCGTTGATTATTAAGGCCGTCAGCTTGCCCCGCACCCGCCCCAGGTCTGCGGCCGCCCGGTAACGCTCCCGGATGCGTTTCCCGGGGACGCCCGCCCACTCGTCCTCCATCTCTCCCGCCGACATGACCACGCACTCGGCGCCCAGCTTGCGCAGGGCGAGCTCAGTCTGGAAGGACTTGCCCTGGCCCTTGCCACCCCAGATGCCGAGGATGAGGGGGACGCGGGTCTGCGGGTCAAAGGAGCCTGCATCGATCAAAGCGTTCTTCACAAGGTGGTCCGCGACCGCGTTTAAAAAGGAGGGCGCGACGTAGTAATCTCCGACCAGGTTGGCAAACGTGCGGAACTGCCAGGCGCGCAGGGAGCCGTCAGCGATGTCGGACTCGTGGCTGAAAAAAAAAAGGGGGGGATTTATTATGAAACAAGGAGGGGAGAGGTCAAGGTTGAGATGTAATGGGTCGGGAGACCCCGTCTCTGAGAGACGGTCCATCATCTCCTATCCACCTCCCTTACCCGAGCGTGTTGCCCACGTATAGAGAATCCAAGTGCGCCAGGTTCTGGCCGTGCGTGACGTTGATGTTATAGTCCTGGGCCTTGCCCAGGGCGGTCAAGCGGTCCCGGCCGAGGGCGTCCACTTCGCCGGAGCCGTCACCAGACCAGGTCGTGCCCACGGCCGTGGACTTTCGGCCGCGCGAGCCGACGGGCTTGGCGGCCTTGGCGGCCTTGGCGGTCTTGGTGGCGGGCTTTTTGCCCGCGTCCGGCGGTGGTGGCGCCGCCTCGTCGGGCGTGGCCCGGAGGAGGAAAAGAGGGCATGGTTGAGAGCGAGCAGCAGCGCCGAGAGCGCTCAGCCTTGCACTGCCGCTCGTCGACGCGGGCCAGGCTGAGGCCCGCATTTTTATTGTGCGTGCAAGGTGTTAGGAGCACAGATGCACGACACGCACGCACGTCCCTTTCTGAAAGGCGACCTGGGAGGCGAGCGCTGGGAGTGAGACGATGTGAGACGATGTGAGACGATGTGTGAGTGTTTTAAGAGGTCGAGAGAGAGGGAGAAAGAGAGAGATGCCTATTCCTTGTTTTCCGTCCCACACCTTCTCATCTCGTCGCCATAAGAACCCCCAAGAAATATAATGCACATGCGCTTCTACTGGGGCTTTGACATGACACTGTGGTCGTGGGAGGTTTGTGGCCCGATCGGGTGCGTGTGGAGAGGCGTGGTGTTCGCTACCCGCTCGCCTCATTTTGTGTTCACCTCATATTACCTCATCATCACTCTCGCTCTCGCCCTCTTTCAGCTACGCCGCCTCTCTGGCTGCAATCGTCCTCCTGGCCCTCGCCCACGAATTACTGGCCGCTCACCGTGCCGCCGTGGCGAAAGCCTGCGCGTGCGGGCCCGGGTGCGGAGGGGCGGACGCGGCCAAACAGCTGCGCCCCACCCGCCTGCCCGCCGCGTCCGCCCCGTCGCCAGCCGCCCCAACCCCAGTCCCCGCGCCCTGCTGCTGCGGGCCGGCGCCTGGGACTAGCACTGTCAGTGCCATGACAGCACCACTGTTGGTGGCGGACGAGGAGGCGGGCCGGCCGGGCGGTGGCCGCCCCCAACCTGGTGGGCCGCCGGCCTCCACCACCACCGGCCCTGGCGCCCTGGACACCGCGGCGTACGCCCTGCATGCCGCCACCTCCTACCTCCTCATGCTGGCGGTCATGACCTTCAATCTGGGCGCGTGCGGCGCGGTGCTGGGCGGCCTGGCGGCGGGCCACGCGGCCTTTGCCGGCCGGGGCGCGTCCCTGGGCGACGCCTGCTGCGCGCCGGCGGGTGGGGCGCTGGAGGCGGCGGCGACGGCCCAGGCGGCGGCGGCCCAGGCGGCGGCGGCCGCAGCAGGGAGTGAGTGGGACGGGCCGCCGGGGATGGCGCCCTGATGAAGGCGTGGAGGAGGGTGGGAGAGCAGAGTTTGCAGCTAAGAAGGAGAGAAAACCAGGGCACATATGCCTCAAAACAAAAAGGAACGCACAACACACACCGCACGCCTCGGCCCTCTCTCTCCCTCCACGCCCATTCCACAGCCTCTCACACGCACGCACCCACACACTCTCTCAAAGAAAAAAGCCCCCCTTTTGTTTGATCTTCCCTCACCGCATCGACGCAAACTTGCCCCGGATCGCGTCCATGACCGCGCCCAGGTCCTCCTTCACCGCGACGGGCGGGTTGGCGTACGTGGCCGCCATGCCCGGGATCTCGCGGGCGTGGTAGGCCACCTTGGACTGCGCAAATTTCAGGCCGTGGGCGGTGGAGATTACGACCGTCCGGTCGCCGGGGGCGATCACGCCCCGCGCCCGCAGCTTGGTCAGCGCGGCCAGCGCGACGCCCGTGTGCGGGCAGTTGAACATGCCCGTCAGGTCCGCCCGGGCGGCTGCGTCCATCAGCTCCTCCTCCGTCGCCTCCTCCACGATCCCGTCCGTGGCCTGGAGCGCCAGGATGGCCCGGTCAATGGAGACCGGGTCCCCGATCTGGATGGCCGACGCAAAGGTGGTGGCCGCCTTCATCGGCTCAAACTTGTCCCACCCGGCCTTGTACGCGCGGTACAGCGGGTTGGCGTTGGTGGCCTGGGCGACGACCATGCGGGGCAGGCGGTCGACGAGGCCCAGGTCCTTGCACAGCTTGAAGCCCTTATAGAAGGCGTAGATGTTGCCCAGGTTGCCGCCCGGGATGATGACCCAGTCCGGAACCGCCCAGTCAAACTGTTGGCAGATCTCGATGGCCGCCGTCTTCTGGCCCTCCAGGCGGAGCGAGTTCATGCTGTTGGCCAAGTAGATGGGGGACGCGGCCGTCACCTCCTGGATGAGCTTCATGCAGCCGTCAAAGTCGGTGTCGATGGAGAGGACGAGCGCGCCGTTGGCGATCGGCTGGACCAGCTGGGCAAGCGAGATCTTGTCGGCAGGCAGGAAGACGATGGCCGGGATGCCCGCCGCCGCGCAGTAGGCGGACAGGGCGGCCGACGTGTCGCCGGTGGAGGCGCACCCGACCGCCTGGACCGCGTCCGGGCGCAGCTTGCGCAGGCGGTTGACCTGGGAGACGAGGACGGTCATGCCCAGGTCCTTGAAGGAGCCCGTGTGCGAGTTGCCGCACTGCTTGACCCACAGGTCCCGCATGCCCAGCGCCTCCCGGCCGAAGCGCTCCGCCCAGAACAGGTTGGAGTTGCCCTCAAACATGGAGACGATGTCGTCGTCGGAGATCTTTGAGTGAGAGAGAGAGAGGGAGGGTAGGAGAAGAGAGAAAAAGAAAAGATGAGGTGGATGTGGGTGTAGGGAAAGGGCGCACGCAGGTTGGTCTCTCCCTTTCTTCTCTTCGCCCGCACACCCCACCGCCCCTCGTCGTCCTCTCGTCCATTACTCACCCCGGGCAGAACCCACTCCTTCTTAGACCACACCCCGCTCCCGTAGGGCCAGACCGTCCGCCCCGACCGCGCGTCAAAAAGAGCCTTCCAGTATTCAGGTCCGTAGATCGCGAGGGCTTCCATGTCGTGCGCCACATCCAGCAGGCCGCCATTTGACGCCCGGTAAATGACCTCGTCCAGGGAGTAGGTCTCCGAGGGGCGGGGGTCCTTGGCCTTGACGGAGGAGAAGGGGACGAAGCGGGCGTTGAAGAGGTGGGCTTTTTCAAGCGGGGCTAGAAGTGAGGGGGAGGTTGGAGAGAGAGAGAGAAAAAAAGGGTGAGAAGGGAGGCGGCGGCCGGGCGGAAAGGTGCGTGCACATTTCACAGCACGCCCCGCGCGGCACCGATGCTAGCACCCACACCAGGTGGGCGGCATGACACGGCACGTCACCTGGGCTTGACGGCGTGACGCGCCGAGGCGCACGGTGGGAGGGGTGGGAGAGGCGCTGGGTGCGCACGCTCTCTCCCATCGAGGGGGCGGGGCATGCGCGTGAAGGTGACCCCACACTCTTTGCGGACACCGCACGCGCGCTCCAGGCACGACGACACCAGGCGCGCCCTCGCAAGCACGTGCTGCTCGAGCATGCAGCACTCCACCTGGGCGTTGGCGGCATCAGCCCGCCACGGACCAGGCGCGGCACGTGCGTTCTGCTCACCGGAGCGCCGGCGGCGGCCGTCCCTGTCGCCCCCATCGCTTTCGCTCGCACGCACGCCACGCCCCACTCAATCCTTCTCTTCTTCTGTTCACTCACCCCGCCGGTGCGCCTGTTCCCGAATGTCGCCTTCCGAGGAGGTGGAGGCGGACGCCGCCGCCGTGTCGGGCGTGGCGGCCGGGCTCCGGAGCGAGGGGGTGGCCGGTTTGGCGGCGGCAAGGCGGGCCGGCGCCGGGCCGCTTGCAGGCCGAGCCAGGGCGCGAGGGGCCATGGGCGCGTACACGGGCATGGTTGGGTAGGCACACGCGCGCGCACAGTCAAGTGCGACGGAGAGGCCGGGACTGGGAGACCGGCGGAGAGGTTGGAAATGTGGGGTGGGCGAGGAAGTGGGAGAGAGCGAAATTCTTTTTTGTTCACTCGTCTGTTGCTCGTTACGGCCGGGCGACGACACCGCATCCTTGAGGCACCTAGTCCAGGCGTCTCTACCAGACCACCCGTCTGCCATCCATCCGCCCAGCAGGCCAAGCAGCCGTTACGGGTCACAACAGCACGCGCGCCCAAAAATGATAAACTCCATCGGCACGACCCGCGCCGCCGCTCCTGGCCACCCGCCGGTCCGCCGGCGCCTGCCCGGCGCACGCACGCGCCAGGCAACCACACCAGCACATGGACCGGCTTCTTTGCTACGCGTTGGTGTTACTCATCGCACTTGTATCCGCCCTCCCTCCGCCCAGCCCCGCCCACTAGAGTCGACCCCAATTTTGCACGCCGGCCCGCCGCTGAGTCCGACCCTCCCTTCCGCCACCGCCTTTGCGCCCGCGACGGTGGCCAATTTAGGCCCCGGCTTTGACTGGCTGGGCTGTGCTGTGGATGGGGTGGGCGACACGGTCACGGCCATCCCTTTGCCAGGCAAGGCCGGCGTGGTTGAAATCTCCTCAATCATTGGCGACGGCGGGCGCTTGCCCCTGGATGGGAGCACAAACTGTTGTGGCGTGGCGGCCGCGCACACGCTGCGCCTGTTGGGCAACCCGGACGTGGGCGTCAGCCTGAGCATTGACAAGGTAAGAAAAAGGAGGAGGAGGAGGAGGAGGGGGAGGAGGAGGAGGAGGAGGAGGAGAGGACGGCAAGACGCGACGCTCTCATGAGAAAGGTCGAAGAGGCTAGGTTGTCTCCATCCATCCCTTCTTCTGCTCTCACCACACACGCTTTGACTCTCTCTCTCTCTCTCTCTCTTTCAGGGTCTGCCCCTGGGCTCCGGCCTGGGTTCCTCCGCCGCCTCCGCCGCGGCGGCCGCCATGGCGGTCAACGCCCTGTTTGGGTCGCCCCTGTCCAAGGCTCAGCTGGTGCATGCGGGCTTGGCTGCGGAAGCCGCCGTCTCCGGCTTCCACGCCGACAACGTCGCGCCCGCCCTGATGGGCGGCTTCGTGCTGGTCCGGTCGACGGAGCCCCTGGACGTGCGCGGCCTGACCTACGGCGGGGCGGCCGGGTGCGTGAGCGGCGATGGGGCTGCCACCCCCGCGCCCGCCGCCCCGGCCCCGCTCTGGTTTGCGTTGGTCAACCCGGTCTTCGAGGCTCCGACCGCCGCCATGCGGGCAGCCCTACCGCCCATGGTGCCCTTCAAAGATGCCGTGTCCAATGCCGGCGCGGGCGGGGCCCTCATCGCCGGCATCCTGGCGGGCGACCCGGCCCTGGTCGGCCTGGCCCTGGGCTCAGACGCCCTGGTCGAGCCCGTGCGCGGGCCCCTCATCCCGGGCTTTGCCGCCGTCAAGGCCGCGGCGGGCAAGGCCGGCGCGTACGGGTGCACCATCTCGGGGGCCGGGCCGACGTGCGTGGCGGTCGTCCCGGACGAGGCGACGGGGCGGGCCGTGTGCGCCGCGATGAGTGCGGCCTTCGTGGAGGCCGGTGGACTGCAGGTCAACTCCGCGCGGGTGGCGGCCCTGGACCCGGTAGGGGCGCGGGTGGTGGTGGTGTGAGGAGGAGGGCGGCGGGGCGGGTGTGTGACATCGTGTATGTGAGTGTGTGGCTTTGTGTGGCTGTGTGGCGTAAAAACAGGCGGGCTGTGGGTGGGTGGATAGCAAAAAGAGAGACCGGGCTCGGCCCAGTGAGAGCCTCTCACTCTTTTTCTCTCGCCCCACTGCCGCGAGAGCCTTTTTTCGAAAGTCGTGCGCGGACCGCTCCCCGCACGCCCGCTCCCTTCCACCCCAATCAGGGGGTGCGTACGCCTGCCTGACACCAGGGCCGGAGGGCGTGAGCGAACAGCACACCTGTACAACACTATCGGCCGGCTATGGGCGAGGTACGCAGATGTGCGGAGAAAAAGGCGCTGCCTCCCCCCCCCCCCGTCGATGCCAAATGCGCGGGGTTGACCGGCTTGCACAGCCCCCGACCGCCCCCGATTTGAGACGGATCGTATGAGCCACGTCACGCGAGGGCTGTGGAGAGGGCGTCGAGGCGGTGCAAGGCGGCGCGTTCCGTCTCGATTTCCCGTGTGCGGCGAGGAGAAGAGTGGGCCGGCGCCGGCGCGCCCTCTACGGCTCTCGCGCCCGCGGCCAGCGACGCACGCCAACACGCACTCGCACTCACGCACACGCCTCCCGTCTCCCCTCTCCAATCCTCAGGACGGCATGGGCAAGCCTGAGGCGATGGGCTCCTTTGCACAGTGAGTATCGAGAGACGGAGAGAAACGGGGAAGAGAGAGCACGATTTCTCGCCTCCCCTCTTGCGCACTCCCGCCCCGGCCCACCACCGCCCCAACTCCACGCTCGCCGCTCCATTGTTTTGGAAACTGGCGTTCAGTGGGTTGGGTGGGTAGGGCGGGAGATGTGAGCGTAGGCACGTGCCTCCCGCAGCAAAGCGAGCGAGAGGGGGAAGAAAGAAAGAGGCCGAGCGCGAGGGCGTGCCTTCTTTCGCGTCGCCCGGGGGCGTTGTCCGGGGGCCCGTCAGCCCTGGTACTCCACCACTTAGCCTCGTCGGTGATCCCAAGGCCCGGCCTGGGGTGGTGGACGGCGTGGAATTAGGGCGTGGACGATCGCCGCGATCGCGAGACGCACATGCCTCCTTGGCTAGGACACACGCAGCCCTCTCACCCCCTCTCTCCTTCCCTCCCTTTTTTTTTTAAAGACTCGTCGAAGCCCTGGACCAGTTTGACACGGGCGCCGGCGCCGGCGCCGGCGCCGGCGGCTCCGACGACGGCGACGACGGCGACTATTTGCTCGGCGGCGGCGGCGGCGGCGGCGGCGGCGGCGGCGGCGGCGGCGGCGGCGCCCAGGCGCCGCCCGATCTGGGTGCGGGTGGCCTGGACTCGTTTTACGGCGAAGACGACGCGGGCTGGTCGGACGACGGGTATGGCGGCGGCGGCAACGCTGGCAAGGGCGCGACGGTCACCACCGGCGCCCTGGCCGGCCCGGGGCCCGGCAAGAAGTACAAGGTCGTCCGGGATGACGAGGACACGGACGAGGACGAGGACATCGAGTACGTGCCTGCGCCCTACACCGCCGACGCGCCGCTCTACACGCCGCCCGAGGAGGGCGAGCCCGCCTGGCCGGCCCACAAGTTCAAGCGCGGGTGGCGCCTGGACCGGGGAGGGGTGACCATCATGGCGCTCTACGTCCTCGCCCTGATCTTCTACCTGTACGTCCGCATCGCGCACACCCTGGACCTGGGCTCGTACGTGTGGTATGGCATGCTTGTCCTGTGCGTGGAGGTCATGGGCGCGACCACCACGCTCCTCTACGGCCTCAACATCGTCGCCGACCCCGTCCACGAGGCCTTCCGCTCCGACCCGGACAACCCGGGCCTGGTCCTGGTGGACCACCCGTACCACGTCCGGGTGCTGGTGCCCGTCTACAAGGAGTCCCTGGAGATCGTGACCAAGACCATCACGGCCGCCCTGGCGGCCGCGCTCCCCGCCGGGTGCAACCGCACCGTCTACCTGTGCGATGACGGGCGGGACCCGGCCAAGCGGCGGTGGTGCGAGGCGGCTGGGCCTGAGGTCGTCTACGTGTCCGGCCGGACGCGTAAGGCCGGCGAGATGAACGGCAAGTCCTGCAACCTCAACAACTGCCTGTCCCACATCTACCCGACCGACCTGGCCATCCCGCCCGCCGAGCTGACCTGCATTTTCGACGCCGACCAGGTCGCCAACCCGGACTTTTTCCTCAAGACGGTGCCCCTATTTGATGCGGGCGACGACGTGGGCATGGTCCTGAGTCCGCAGGTGCGTGCGAGAGAGGAGAGGAGAGGAGAAAAAGAAGAGGGAGAGAGAGCCACGCGCGCGCACCCGCCTTCCATATCTCTCACACCCTCCCGTCTCTCTCCTCTCATCATGATTAGTGCTTCTACAACCTGGACCCCGCCGCCGACATCTTCAACCACGGCAACGTCCAGTTCTGGGAGTACGCGCAGACGGGCTATGACGCCTTCGGCTTCATCTCGTGCACGGGCACCAACTTCCTGACGCGCGCGCGCGCGTTTTACGAGGCGGGCTGGTCGCCCGAGTACACGCTGACGGAAGATTTCGCGCTGGGCATGGAGCTGAAGAAGCGGCGGTGGGAGTGCCGGTACGTGAACGAGTACCTGGCCGTGGGCGAGGCGCCCGAGCAGCTGCGGAATTGCTTCCAGCAGCGGTCGCGCTGGTGCAAGGGCCACTTCCAGATCATGCTGTCCTCCGACCACTGCCCGCTCTTCCAGCAGGGCCTGCCCCCCTTCCAGCGCCTCATGTACTGCACGGGTGTGTGGTCGTACGTGGTCGGCGCCATCACCACCCCCATGTTCATCATCATCCCGCTCGTCACCATCTGGGGCGGCGTCTTTCCCATCGTCGTCTCCTGGTGGGCGGCCATGGGCCTGACGGTCTACATGAGCGCCCAGTTCCTGGTCATGAACTACGTGCACCGGGCGCGGGACCTGAAGGCCCTCTGGTTTGCCAACATCGCCAACTCCATCCTGTGGTGGACGTTCGTGAAGGCCTGCTGGCGGGCGGCAGGCGGCGTGTTTGGGCGGTCCATCACCTTCAAGACGACGGCCAAGGGCGTGGGCAACATGCTGGCCGCAAAAGCGCTGGGCGACCTGTGGATGCCGGCGACCAGCTTCATCTCCCTCTTCACCGCCCTCTGCTTCGGGCTGTACAAGGTGTTCACGGGGCCGACCGTGGTGACAACCCTGTCCATCTCCATCATCTGGATCGCCTACAACGCCATCCCGCCCTACCTGCTCCTCCACTACAACTACATCGGCAAGGGGACGACCCTGCGGGCGGCCTGCTCGGCCTGCTACATCCTGACCTCCCTGTGCTCCCTGGTCGCCATCATCCTCATCTGGCTGGTCTACCCGGCCCAGTACGATTACGCCAAGGTCATCGGCGCGTCCCTGTCCTTTTACGATGCGGAGCGGCTGGGCCCGATCGACCCGGCCTCGCCCAACACGACGTTCCCGATCGCCTGGCGCAACGCAAGCCTGATGTGGGAGAAGGGGCCCAAAGCGCTCGGCTTTGGCGCCCTGACGGGCGGGTGGATGACGGGCGGGGAGGTCGGCACGGTCAAGATGACGGCGCCCGCCGCCTTTGCGACGGCCATGCTGGCGTGGGGCCTGGTGGAATTCCCCAAGGGCTACGCCAAGGCCAATGCGACGGGCCACGCGCTGGCCACGCTGCGCTGGTCGAACGACTACCTGCTGAAAACGTTTACCAAGGACCGCAAGCGTTCCTCCCGGTACCCGGAGTACCTGATCGTCTACCAGGTCGGCAACCTGACGGTGGACAAGGCGCACTGGACGCGCCCCGAGGACATGGAGAAGGCCGTCCACAAGCGGCCCGCCTACTATGTGACCACCTACAACGGGACGTCCGACCTGGCGGGCCAGCTGGTCGGCGCCTTCGCGTCCTCCTCGCTCGCCTTCCGGGAGTCCGACCCCGCCTACGCGGACAAGCTGGCGACGGCGGCCATGCGCCTGTACGGGGCGGCCACCCGCCACACGGGGCGGTACACGAAGAATTTCCTGTACAAGTGTGCGCCCGTCGACCCAAACTCGCAGGTCCGGGCCCCGCCCTCCACGCTCTGCCCGCCCGCCGACCAGGTCTTCCGCGGCGCGGCCGTCGCCCAGTACAACTCCACCTCCTACCGGGACGACCTAGCCTGGGCGGCGGCCTGGATGTACCGGGCGACGCAGGACCGGGCCTACCTGGACGACGCGTACAAGTGGTGGGTGGCCCACTCCAACGAGGAGGGCCAGGCCGACCAGCGCCTGCTGGTCGACTGGGACCACCTGGCCTGGCCGTCCACCGTGCTCATGGCCCAGATCACGGACGACATGGCCTTCCACGAGGCCATCCAGGGCTTCCTGGCTAAGTGGCTGTGCACGTCCTCCACCATCTCCTACACCGATTTGGGGCGGGCCTTCAACCACTACGACCCGCGCACGGGGACGACCATGAACGCGGCCGCCCTGAGCATCATCTACGGCAACTCCATCAAGGGCAACGCGTCCGCGCCCGCCTGGGAGGCCCAGCCCTACAACGACGCGGCCCGCTCCCAGCGCTACGTGTGCTGGACGCGCAAGCAGATGCGGTACATCCTGGGCGACCACTCGCCCTCCCTGGTCACGGGCTTGGGGAGCCGCCCGCCCACCCGGGTGTCCGACCGGGCGGCCTCCTGCCCCAAGGACAAGGCCACCAAGTGCACGGCCGTCAACGGCCTGTACACGCCGGCCGCCAACCCGCACATCCTCAAGGGCGCCCTCATCTCGGCGCCCAAGCCCTGGGATTTCTTTGAGGACGCGCGCACGTCCAATGACACGCGCGTCGGCGTCGACCAGAACGCCGGGTTCACGACCTCCGCGGCGGGCCTGAACGAGGCGGCGGGCACGTACGACCAGTGCCTGCAGGGCATCGGCCTGCTGCAGCGGGACAAGGTCATCTGCGACGGGGTGGTGCTGTATGCGTGAAGAGGGGACGGAGTTTGAGGAAGAGAGAGAGAGAGCTGTTTCTTTATGATAGGAGAGATTTTTTGGGAGAGAGAGGGGGGGGTCTATTTTTTGGTGATCGGAGAGAAAAGAGAGAGAGAGAGAGAAAGAGAGAGAGAGAGAGAGAGAGAGCTTGGCGATCTGTGAGAGTGTGCGTGCGTGTATGTGAAAAAACAAAAACCAGGGTGTATAAGAAAGGGGCGAGGGTGACGACGAGCGTGTTCTTTTCCCTTTCTCACTTCGGGTGATGGAAAAGCTCAGCCGGGAAGCCGAGAAACAGGCCCGCCGGCCGGCCCCAATACGGCCTCACGTTCCTCCTTCTTCTAAGAGGGCTCGGCTCACCACCGACGGAGATGAAGAGCAGGCGGAGCGAGGTAAAAAAAAACACAGCAGATTTCTTTAAACCCGCTCCGTTCATCCCACCACCCCATCATTCTCACGCCCCCCCGCCCTCTCTCTCCCGCCCCACACCCCTCTCAGACATCGGCACCATGATGCCCTGGATGCGCTACGACTACACCACCTCCCTCGGCCCGGGCATCGCGGGCTTTGTCCTGTCCTGCTCCACCTCCGGGCGGTCTCGGTCGGCGATGCGGGAGGCCGCCGCGGGGTTGAGGAGGGCGGCGCTCGTAGCGGGGGCGGCGACGGCGGCCAAGGGCGGCGGGTGTGACGCGGCACAAGGAGAAGGCGACGCTGCAACCACCACCACCGGCACCCTGGGCGTCATCAAGATGGGGTGCCGGGGGTTGTCCCTGCTGGTGTGGAGGCCGCCCGCGGTCGTCCTGGGCGGCAGTGCCGCTGCCGCCGTCCCCCTGCTCCACGCCGCCTCACGCACGGCCGCCGCGCTGGCCGTCGCCTCTGCGGCCGGCACCCAGCCCCGCCTCGCCTATTGCGAGCGCATCGTCGGCTTCGACACGGCGGTGCCGGCGGGCGATGAGGCGGGGCTGGAGGCGGCGGTGATGGAAATGGTGAGGCGAGGGTGGGAGGACGGGTGGGTGAGGGGAGGAGGGGGAGGCGGCAGCGGAGGCGGAGGCGGAGGCGGAGGCGGAGGCGGCGCTGCCAGTGATGCGCCGCCCCCGCCAACCACCTACGCCGTCATCTACCGCCGCCACGCCACGGCCGGGCCTGCCGCTGCGGGTGGCAGCTCCGGCCCTGCCACCTCCTCCTCCCCTCACCACCGCCCGCCGCTAGACCGGGGCGCCGCCATCGGGGCGGCGGCCCGGGGTATGGCGGCGGGGCTGGCCGCCGCGGGCGCGCCCGGGCCGCACACCGTCTGCTTGACCGGCGGGTCGGCAGCAGGCCCCGTGCTGGCCCTGGCGTTGGAGGTGCTGCCTGCCAGGCCGCCGGGTGGTGGCCCGCCCGCGTTCTTGGCGGGCCTGGGCCTGGTCCCGCGGGCGGCCTTAGACCCTGGAGCGCGGGATGTGAGGGTGCGGCGCCTGGGAGGGCGGGAGGGGCAGACCCAGGCGCAGGCGCAGGCGGCGGCGGGGCGGGAGGGAGGAGGAGGAGGAGGTTGAGAAAAAGTAAAAGAGCGGTTCGCAGCTGCGCCCCCTGCCGTTGTTGCTCACACCAGCATTCAACGGTGGAGACAACTCTCCACCCACGACTCTCCCCACGCGCGCGCACACACACGCCCCGTCATCGCACGTGATGGGTGTCCCCGCCGCCCAGGCGTCCGGCCCCGAGGCCACCACCACTACCAACTTTGACTGGACGACCAGTATCGAGCCGCACGCGGCCCGCCGCCGGGCCATCCTGGCCAAGTACGGGCCGCAAGTGCGGGCCCTGTACGGGACGGACCCGTGGACGGCGGTGCAGGTATGGGGGGTGTGGGCAAGGGAGAGCGGAGGGCGTGGGGACGGCGTGGGGACCAGCGCGGCGTAGAAAAGACAGAAACAGCGGCGAGTGGCGCGGGCGCGTGTTTTTTTTCCGGGTCGAGAGCTGTGCGTCTTGCCCGCCTGTGGCCTGTACGCCCTGATCCTTACCTTTCAACACACGCCCGGCCTTTTGGGGGCGGGTGTTTATTTCGCGCCTGGAAGCAGACGCGGAAGGGGGTTGCCCGGGGCGGTCGGGGCCGCATCGAGCGTCGCCTTTTGGCCGCTCGGCCTGAACGGTCGGGAAGCCCGCGCCGTGGCCGCGTCCGCCGGCGCTGCCTTTGAAAGGGAGGCGCGTGTGTGCCCGGTCCTGCGTGCCTGGGCCCCCGTCCGCCACGCCGGGCGCATGCTGTGACCGGTGGCGCACATGATGAGCGCGGGTGAGAAGAGGGTGCAGACGCGTGCCCCACCCCTGCCGCACACGGGCACAGGGAACATGCAAGGCCGCCCGGGCGACGCGCGCATCCCCTCACAACTTTCTTCTCTCTCTCCTTTTCTTCCCAGGTCGTCGCCGTCATGGCCGCCACCACCCTCACCGCCTGGCTCGTCCGCGAATCGCCCTGGTGGAAGGTCGCCCTCGCCGCCTACGCCCTGGGCGGCACCTTCTCCCAAAACCTGTTCACGGCCCAGCACGAGCTCTCCCACTGCCTGGCCTTTAAGCGCCCGTCCTGGAACCGGGCGCTCGCCTGGGCGTCCAACTGCCCGCTGGTCATCCCCATGGCGACCGCCTTCAAGAAGTACCACTCCGAACACCACTCCCACCTGGGCGTGGACGGGTGGGACGTGGACCTGCCGACGGCGCTGGAGAAGGAGGCGATCGCGGGGCCCATCGCAAAGACGGGGTGGGTCGCCGCCTACCTGGCTGTCTACGGCATCCGCCCCCTGCTCGTCCGCCCGAAAGTGCCGGACGCCGCCGACCTGGCGTGCGCTGGCCTGGTCCTGGGCTTTGACGCCGCCATCTTTTACTTCTGGGGTGCCAAAGCCTTCACTTACCTGGCCGCGGGCGCGCTCCTCGGCGGGGGGCTCCACCCCATGGCCGGCCACCTGATTGCCGAGCACTACCGCTTTGTGGAGGCGGTGGCGGGCACGCCCCCCACCCAGCCCCGCTCCCCGCTCCAGCCCGACCCGGCCGCCATCCCGGGTGGAACCCAGGAGACGTACTCTTACTACGGCCCCCTGAACGCGCTCACCTATAACGTGGGCCTGCACAACGAGCACCACGACTTCACCGCAATCCCGCACTCGCGCCTGGCCCGCCTGCGGCAGATCGCGCCCGAGTTCTACTCCGTCGGCCTCATGCACCATGCCTCCTGGGTGTGGGTGATCTGGACGTTCCTGGCGGACTCCACCATCGGGCCCTGGTCCCGGGTCAAGCGGGCGGAGCGGGCGCCGGGCGCCGGGAATGAGGTGGGGGGGGGCGGGGTGCGTCCGGAGGCCGCCATGGCCGCGGCGGCGAGCGCGGCGGCCAAGCGGAAGGCTGCGGAAGCGGCGGCGTCGGTGGTGGCCGTGGACGGTGGGGTGACGGTGTCGTGCAGCAACACGCACAGCCCGACGGCGGCCGTGCGGCGGGCGGCCAAGGTGGCGCTGTGAGGATCGGAAAAAAAATGGGGAGGACGGGGAGCACTGCGATTATTTTAACACAACAAGAACAAAAAACATAATGACCGACCCCACACCCGCCGCCGCCACTCCCTGCATAGAGTACCTGCACGTCTCCTCTCTGGATAGCGACAAGACCGGGGCGGTCGAATGGGTGCCGCCCGGGCAAGGGCAGGTGAGAGCGTGTGCTGAATGGACGGGCGCATGGGCGAGAGACGGGGGCGTTTTTAGGTACCGCCCACACCCAGCCCCCTCTTCTCTCCTGGTGCTCCAACTGGGGCCTGGTGTGGAGCAGGGTGGCCGGTCACGTCCCCCTGGATGGGCGGCGGGTCGGGTTTGTGCGGGGCGCGGCCACAGGAGGGGAGAGGAAGGGGGGAAGTCGAGGGGGAGCGGTACCCTTCCCGACCCACCCCCCTCTTTTTTACTCCATCACCTCCCCCTCCCCTCCGCTTCCGCCCTCCCGCGGAGGGGCGGGAGGAGGACAGAGGAAGAGACAGAGAGAGAAAGAGAGAGAGAGAGAGAGAGAGACCGAAACGAAAGAGCCCTCACACATACACGCAAGCACACCCTTTTATCACAGGCAGCCCAGCCCGCTCCCGCCCCCGCCCACACGCCTCCACCCCCCCCACTGCCACCCACACGCCGGCGCGCCCCGCTCGGCCCGCCCGGCCAGCCCCCACGCGCCCCACCTCTCCGCACCGCGGGCGCCGCCCCTGGCCGGCCGCCCCGGTCCGCTCATTACCACCGCCCGCCCCCGACGCCGCCCCCCTCGCTCGCCTCCACCGATTCCTGCCCCTCCCTTGGGACCCCGGCCCCGGGCGCGGAGTGCCCCGCCGCGGGCGCCCTGGGCCCCGCCCCCGACGAGGCGGCCGCCGTATCTGCTTTCTGCTGTGCCTACACCGCCGCCGTCGACGCCCTGAGCGCGGCCATGGACGCCGGCGCCCCGGACGCCGCCCTGGACGCGGGGGCGGAGGTGTGCAGCTGCCTCATTGCCGACCTGGCCGCCCGCCGCCGGGCCGCCCTCGCCCAGGGCGCCGTGGCGGCCGTCGCGATGGGCGCCTACATGCCGCCAGGGATGCAGCTCATGGCCTGGATGGGCGGGTCCCGCCCCTCCGACCTGCTGGCCTGCCTGCGCGCCAAGCTGGCCGCCCTGGGGGAGGACGCCCTCCCTGGCGGGGCGGGCGCGGCGCTGGTGGCCCTCCAGACGCACGTCGCGGGGCAGCAGGCCTCCATCGCGGCGGCCTGGACGGGCCTGTCCGAGCGCCTGGCCCGGACGGCGGCGGTCGCCCAATTCGTGCGGGCGGCGCTCGGGGGTAGCGGGGGTGGGGGTGGCAGTGGCGGTGCAGCCGCCCCTCGCCCGGCCTCTGGCCACCCGCCCCTCTACCCAGCCCGCCGCCCCGCCGCTGGCCGGGGGTCCCCCGCCGTCGCGGGCATCGTCTCCGACATGGCCTCCCTGCTGGGCCACGCGGAGGACCTGCGCCAGCTGGTGGTGGACCGCGTGTGCGGGCGGGCGGAGGCCGGCGGGCTGGGCCTGCCACCCCGGGCGGTCGCCCTGTACTGGGTGGGCGTGGGCGACCTGGTGCGCCTGGACGATGCCGGCATTTTTGGGGGTGGTGCGGGGCGGCCCGGGCTGGCGGACGCGGCGGCGGCGGGTGGGGGTGGGGGCAAGGGGCTGCGTGTGCGGGCGGGCGGGGGTGGGGAGCAATGAAGATGAACGGAGAGAGAGCTTCTCAAAAAGAAGAGGGAGCGTTGCGTTTTGGGAGTGTGCGTGCGCGTGTGTTTTGCGCATGCACGTAGCTTAGGGGGGCCCTAAGGGACAGTGAGGGGCTGAAAGAGAGAGAGAAGTTGCAGCGTACCTATGCGCGGCGGTGGTTTAAAAAAAAAGCAGCAGGTTCAAAGATAGAGGCGAGGAAGGCAGGCCAGACCTCTTCTCTTCTCAGCGAGACCACCGCCTCCTGTTCTTGTATCCGGCACACACCTCGCTGCCAGACGGACGCAACCCTTGCTCAGTCCCACACCATGCTAGCGGCAGCTGCCGTAGCCGCGTTGAGGAGGGAAGGGAGGCGGGCCGGCAGCGGCAGCCGAATTGGTAAGGAATGAGGAAGAAGAGGCATCGCGCGCACACAGGCCTGTCGCGCTTTTGCCCACAAAATTGATGCCAGCGTGTATGGCCGTGGCTGTAGATGCCTGTCCGAGTGAAGATGCGAGGTGAAAAAAGGGTGTCGCGTGTGTGCACGGGGGCGGGGCTCTGCTTGCCCTCTCCTCTCAACCTCGACCTCCGCTCTTTCTCTCTCCTCAGTCACCACGGCCGCCGCGGCCTGCCGCCACCACCCCTCCTCGCCCCCGTCCACTCGCGCCATGTCCATCAAGCCCGACGCTGCGGTGTATGGTGGGCCCCGCGCGCGTGACCCTCCCCCAAACGGCGGCCCCTCCTCCTCAACCTCCACCTCTGGTCCTGCTTCCCCCCCCCACCGCCCGCGAGTCACCCTGCGCACGCTGCGGGCCAAGTACGCGGCGGGCGAGCGCATCACCATGGTCACCGCCTACGACTACCCCTCAGCCACGCACGTCGACGCGGCGGGCGTGGACGTGCTGCTGGTGGGCGACTCGGCCGCGATGGTGGTGCACGGTCACGACACGACCCTGCCCCTCACGCTGGACGCCGCCCTGCTCCACTGCCAGGCGGCGTCCCGCGGGGCGCGGACGCCCCTGCTGGTGGGCGACCTGCCCTTTGGAAGCTATGAAGCCTCGCCCGCGGACGCGGTCCGGTCGGCGGTGCGCCTGCTGAAGGAGGGCGGCATGGACGCGGTCAAGCTGGAGGGCGGCGGCGGCGCGCGCGTGGCGGCCGCGGCCGCGGTCGTGGGCGCGGGCGTGGCGGTCATGGGGCATGTGGGGCTCATGCCCCAGGCCATCTCCGTCCTGGGCGGCTTCCGGCCGCAGGGCCAGTCCGCGGCGAGCGCGCTCAAGGTGGTGCGCGAAGCGCGCGCACTGCAGGACGCGGGCTGCTTCGCCTGCGTCCTCGAGTGCGTCCCCTCCCCGCTGGCCGCCGCCGTCACGGCCGCCCTATCCATCCCCACCATCGGCATTGGGGCCGGGCCCCACACGTCGGGGCAGGTCCTCGTCTACCACGACCTCCTGGGCATGATGGCCCACCCGCACTACCGCCAGGTCACGCCCAAGTTTTGCAAGTCGTATGCGGGCGTGGGGGCGGCGATCCAGGCGGCCCTGGGGGAGTACGTAGACGAGGTGCGGTCTGGCGCGTTCCCAGGCCCGGCGCACACGCCGTACCGGCTGGACGCGCCGACGGCGGAGGCGCTGGCCCGGGAGTTGAGGGCGGGCGGGGAGGCGGCGGCCGCCGACGCGGTGGAGGCGGTTGTCGCGGAGCAGGGACTGCGGGCGGCGGGGGCGGGGCCAGGGTGAGAGTCCTTTCGTTTTGTCTCCACGCGCGCGCGTGAGCACACGGCTCAAACAGGCGACGGAAAAGGTTGGATGGATAGAGTTTTTGCGAGTTTTCCACGGCGCTTTTTTGGTCGCTGCCCACTCTTTCTTTTTCTCTCTCATCTCCTGCTGCAAATAATGGCCAAGCTTGGCGAGGGCGACGCCCGCTGGATTGTAGAGGTGAGATTCTCTCCACGCAGACGCGCGTTGCTCTGGAGGAAAGAGACACGCAGGCGCAGAGGCGTGGGGCGTGAGCCGGGGCGAAGAGAGAGAGGCGCGCGTCGATCGACCTGCTAGCTAGCCTCTCTCTAGAAACTTCTCTCAGCCTTCCTCTCTTCTCTCTCCCTTTCAGGACCGCCCCGACGGCCGCAACGTGGGCGGCTGGCACTGGACGGAGAAGGACGTCCTACCCTGGGCCCAGGGGCGGCTGCAAGCCCTGCTGGGCGGGCTGACCTTGCCCGGCGGCTTTGCGACGGGCGCTGACGTGAAAGTCACGGGCGAGGCGACCGTCAACCTGCGCAAAAAAAAACTGATCCCGGCCTATGAGCTCGCCGTGAGCGGCACCTGGCAGGCAGCGGGTGGCGAGGGGCTGGAAGGGACGTGGGCCCTGCCGTACCTGGCCGACGAAAACCAGGATGAGGCCCCCGAAGTGACGGCCGCCGTGGCGCCCGACGCACCACCAGGCACGGACAAGGCCCGGTCAGCCTTCCTTGCCGCTGCCAAGGTGGCCCTGGTCGGCAAAGTCGCGCCCTTTGTGAGGGAGATGGCCGCGGGCGGGCCTGAGGCTGGGAACGGAGAGAGTGTGGGGGTAGGGGTGGTGGAGGTGGCCAAGGCGGGTGGTGCGCCTTCGGCACCCGCGGCGCCCGCGGCGCCCGCGGCCAAGGCGGCCGCGCCTGCCGCCGCCGACGAGGCGTCTTCATCCTCTAAAACAGCCACCATCACCCGCACCGAACGCTTTTACGCCCGGCGAGGGGACCTGTGGGCGTCCCTGACTGACGAGCGCCGCCTGGGCGCGGCAACGGGCGCCCCTGCGGCCATCGAACTTAAGCCGGGCGGGCGGTACACCCTGTACGGCGGGGCGGTCCAGGGCACGGTCATCGAGGTGGACGCGCCGGCCCGCCTGGTCCTGGACTGGCGGTTCGCGGACTGGCCGGAGGGCTGCACCTCGCGCGTCGCCATGGCATTCACCGAGCCTGAGAGCGGGACGACGGTCGTCGACCTCCAGCAGACGGGCGTGCCCACCGTTGACAAAACCGGCGCGGGGGGGACGGTCGACCGCATGGAGTCTGGGTGGCGGGACATGGTGTTTGACCGCATCCGCCGCGTGTTTGGGTACGGGGTGGGGCTGTGAAATGAGGATGGGGAGAGCCTTTGCAACAAGCCGCGCTCTCCGTTCTTTTCTCTCAACCTCAGTGCTCTCTCTCGTCCCCCATTTTTTTTTTTTCCACCCCAGCAAACACGCCGCCCACACAAACTCGCCATGCAAAAAAATGACACCCACCCACCCACCCACCCACCCCACACACAGCTGCACTCTTCATCAAGCCGCCACCTTGGACCCGCCGCTTGCCGCCACGATCTTCTCCTGGATGTTGGGCGGGACGACCTCGTACCTCTCCAACTGCATCGAGTACTGGGCGCGCCCTTTCGTCATCCCCCGCAGCGTGGACACGTACTGGAACATCTCCGCCAAGGGCACGGACGCCTTGACCAGCTTGATGTTGGCCGGCTTGTCCAGGAACTCGGCCACCATGCCACGCCGGGAGTTGAGGTCGCCGATGACGTCGCCCATGTGGTCCTCGGGAGTGGTCACCTCGACCGCCATGATGGGTTCCAGCAGGCGGGCGCCGCCCTTCTTCATGGCCTCCCGGAAGGCGGCCCGGGCCGCGATCTGGAAGGCGAGCACGGAGGAGTCGACGTCGTGGTAGGCGCCATCGTAGAGCGTGGCCTTGAGGTCGACGACCGGGAAGCCGGCCAGCGCGCCCGACCCCATCATGTCCTCCAAGCCCTTGAGCACGCCCGGGATGTACTCCTTGGGCACGACGCCGCCCTTGATGTCCGACGCGAACACAAAGCCGGACCCGGGCTCGCCCGGCTCGAAGCGGACGGCGATGTCCGCGAACTGGCCAGACCCGCCGGACTGCTTCTTGTGGACGTACCGAATGTCGGCGGGCTTGGAGATGGACTCCCGGTAGTTGACCTGGGGGGCGCCCACGTCGCACTCCACCTTGTACTCCCGGCGCAGGCGGTCAACGATGATGTCAAGGTGCAGCTCGCCCATGCCCTCGATGACGGTCTATGAATGGATTGGGAGGAGGAGATGGAGAAAAAAGGGGTGAGTGGTTGAGGTGCTTGGTTTGCGCGTGCAGACCGACCCCCCTCCCCCGCCCCGTCTCTCTCCTTATGTGCACGCGCCTCTCCTCGCTCGCTCGCTCGATCTCCTCCGCCGCCATCCATTCTTTCTCCTTCTTCTCCTCCTCCTCCTCCTCCTCCTCCTCCTCTTCCTCTTCCTCCTCCTCCTCCTTCTCCTTCTCCTTCTACTTTGTCGCACCTGGTTCGTCTCCTCATCCCGCGTGTAGTGGAAGGACGGGTCCTCCTGGGCCAGCTTGTTCAGGCCCGCCCCCATCTTCTCCAGGTCGACCTTGGACTTGGGCTCGATCGCCACCTTGATGACCGGGTCCGGGAACTCCATGCGCTCCAGGATGATGGGGTCCTTCTCAGAGCACAGGGTCTCGCCCGTGATGACGTCCTTCAGGCCGCCGATGGCGATGATGTCGCCCGCCCGGGCAGACTTGATGTCCTCCCGCGAGTTGGCGTGCATCTCCAGCAGGCGCCCCACCCGCTCCTTGCGGTCCTTGTTGGCATTGAGCACGTAGGTCCCGGCCTCCAGCACGCCCGAGTAGACGCGCACGAAGGTGAGCGACCCCACAAACTGGTCGGCCATGATCTTGAAGGCCAGGCCCGAGAAGGGCGCGTCGTCGGAGCAGGGGCGGGTGAGCAAGACCTCCGCGTCCTCCTGCGACGTCCCCTTCACGGGCGGCAGGTCGAGTGGGGAGGGCAGATAGGAGACGACCGCGTCCAGCAGGGGCTGGACGCCCTTGTTCTTGAAGGCCGACCCGCACAGGACGGGGACAAAGGCACCCGCGATGGTGCCCTTGCGGAGCAGCGCGCGTAGCGCATCCACCTCCGGCTCCACGCCCTCCAGGTAGGCCTCCATGGCCGCGTCGTCCTGGTCGACCGCCGCCTCCACCAGCTTCTCCCGCCACTCCGCGGCCTGATCGGCGTACTCGGCCGGGATGTCGCCCGTGTCGTAGGACGCGCCCAGCTCCTCGCCATCCCAGGTCAGGGCCTTCATGGTGACCAGGTCGATGACGCCCTCAAACCCGTCCTCCGCGCCGATGGGCAGCGTGCAGACGGCCGTCGTCGCGCCCAGGTTCTTCTGGATCATGCCGACCGTCCGGTAAAAGTCGGCGCCCATGCGGTCCATCTTGTTGACGAAGCAGATGCGGGGGACGCCGTACTTGTCGGCCTGGCGCCAGACCGTCTCGGACTGTGGCTCCACGCCCGCCACGCTGTCAAACAGGGCGACCGCCCCGTCCAGCACGCGCAGGGCGCGCTCCACCTCCAGCGTGAAGTCGACGTGGCCGGGCGTGTCGATGATGTTGATGCGGTGGCCGTCCCACTCGCACGTCGTCGCGGCGGACGTGATCGTGATACCGCGCTCCTGCTCCTGCTCCATCCAGTCCATCGTCGCCGCGCCCTCGTGCACCTCCCCGATCTTGTACGACTTGCCCGTGTAGAACAGGACGCGCTCCGTGCAGGTCGTCTTGCCGGCGTCGATGTGGGCGCAAATGCCTGAGGATTAAAAAAAAAAAAGGAGGAGGGGGGTGAGAGAAAGGACACGGGGGAGGGGGTCAGGTTGAAAACAAGCGTGGCCACCAAATTGTGTGAGGCCGCTTCACGCGTGCCTCTCCCGTCTTCTCTCAACAATCCCTCTCACCGATGTTGCGGTACTTATCCAGCGGGTACAGGCGAGCCTCCGCCGCGGCAACGATGGACGCACCGCGGGAGGCGGGCGCGCTCGCGGGCGCCGCGGTCGGCGCGGCAAGCGGGCCGCCGGCGCGGCGGGCAGCGGGGGCCGGGCGGAGGGCCTACATGGGGGGGGAGGCGACAAATGTATCAAGCGTTTGAGGAGGAGAGGTCCATGGGCTAGCAGCCTGCGCAGTGGTGGGCTGGGGCGGGGCATGAAAAGGCGGGCAGCGGGGCGGCCACCAGGCGCAGGGGCTGTGAAAAAGGCAACGCCTGGCCGAAAACCGAACGCGTGCACGCGGCCCAGTCTGGGGCGGGCGGGGCCAGGGCAGCACGCCCCGCCTCCATCCCAGTCGCGTGTGCCTGCCTTTTTTGCACACGAGGAGGGTGCGGTGGAGGCGGTGCGAGCAGAGTGGCGGCCAGGACTGCTCACGAAAAAAGCAGGTCGTCCCTGCTGCGTCGGTGTTCTTTCGCGGCCGGCGGCCAGGCACCCCCAGAGAGCGCGCGTCTCTCCATTCCTTCCCATTTCACACGCACCTTGCTCGCCACCGACACGGCCGGCACGGCCGCCCGGCCGGCCCGGCTGACCGGGGTGGCGGTCCGGGTGGGGACCGCGGTGGATTGCATGGCTGTTTGTTGAGAGGGAAGAGGGAAGGGGAAAAACGGAGACGAGGAAAAAAAGTCGTCGGTGTGGTCAACTGGGGAGAGAGCAAACGCACGTTTTTTTTCACTCGCTCTATTCCCGTCGCGCTCCTGACAGGACGCCCCTCCAGCACACTCGGCCCCCCGTGTGTTCTCTGCCACGCACGTACGCACACGCGCGCGCACGCGACACAGCCTCGGGCCTTTTGCGCGCGCGGCTCCCTGCCCCCTTCCTCCCTGTACTAGAAAAAAAAAACGATGAAGGCCGCCGCGGCGCGCTGGCCCTCCCTCCCCGCCGCCGCGCCCGCCCGGGGGCGGGTGGCTTGCGCTGCTCCCATCCGTCCTCGTACGGCAAGCTCAACTGTGTGTGCTGCCACCCGCGGCGGGCCAGCCCCGGCCACCCCCTGGGGCAGCGCCGCCGCCGCCCACGGCACGGCGCTCCACCCCCTGGCTGGCAGGCCCGCTCCCTCCTCCTCATCTACCCGCCGCCGCGGCTCCATGCTCGCCGCCCGGGCCGCCGCCGATTACTACCAGGTCTTGGGCGTGGGGCGGGACACGGACAAGAAGGCCATCAAGGCGGCGTACCGGTGAGATAATATGAGAGGATGAGAGAGAGAGAGGACACCAATCGACGGACCCGGCTGCTGTCTCCGGAAAGCGTTCTCGGCAACCCCGGCTACCCTCTCATTTTCCACCTCCATCTCCTTCCATAGTCAACTCGCCCGCAAGTTCCACCCGGACGTCAACAAGGAGGCCGGGGCGGAGGCCAAGTTCAAGGTGCGCGAGAGAAAGAGGGAGCTCCGGCGCTGGGGCGGGGACATCGGGCGCCCCACGCCCCCACGCCTGTGGAGACCAAAAGACTGGCCAACCCCCGCGCGCGCTCTCATCCCTCCCTCATCCTTTGTATCTCTCTCTCTCTCCAGGAAATCTCCAACGCCTACGAAGTCCTGTCCGACGACCAGAAGCGGTCCATCTACGACCGCTTCGGCGAGGCCGGCCTGAAGGGCGGCGCGGGCGGCTTTGGCGGGGGCGGCATGGGCGGGGCGGGCCAGGGCGACTTTACAAACCCGTTTGACATTTTCGAGCAGTTTTTCGGGGGGGGGATGGGCGGGGGGGGGGGGATGGGTGGGGGCATGGGCGGCCAGCCCCGTCGTCGGGGCCCCGCCCCGGGCACGGATGAACGCCACGACCTGACCATCGATTTCGCGGACGCCGTCTTTGGCTGTTCCAAGGAGGTGGAGGTGTCCCGCCTCGAATCCTGCGGCACCTGCTCCGGCTCCGGCGTCAAGGCCGGCACCAGCCCCTCCCGGTGCGGCCAGTGCGGCGGGTCGGGCCAGGTCGTCCAGGCCGTGCGCACGCCCCTGGGCGCCTTCCAGCAGGTCATGGCCTGCCCGGCCTGCGAGGGCGCGGGCGAGACGTCCGCCCCTTGCGCGTCCTGTGCGGGGGACGGCCGCCTCCGCAAGTCCAAGCGCATCTCCCTGCGCGTCCCGCCCGGCGTGGACGGCGGGTCCCGCCTGCGCGTGCGTGGGGAAGGGTCCGCGGGGCGCCGGGGCGGCCCCCCCGGCGACCTGTACGTCTTTGTCCGCGTCCGCCCCTCGCCCGCCGGCCTGCGCCGGGAGGGCACCACCGTCCACTCCGACGTCGACGTCTCCTACGTCGACGCCATCCTGGGCACGTCCGTCCAGGTGGAGACGGTGGACGGGCCGGTCGACCTGCGGGTGCCGGCGGGGACGCAGCCGGGGACGACGCTGGTGATGGCCAAGCGGGGCGTGCCCCGGCTGGGCGCGGCGCCGGCCGCGCGGGGCGACCACCAGGTGCACGTCCGGGTCACGATTCCGACCAAGGTCAGCGAGGAGGAGAAGGGCCTGGTCGAGGCGTTGAGGGAGGCGCAGGCGGCGGCCGCGACGGCGAAGGGCGGGAAGGGGTGGTTTGGCCGGTGAAAAGGAGGGCGTGAGAGGGGGAGGGGAGCGGGGAGTGTGTCTGGGAGAAATCGGCCCATGGAAGAGGACGCCGAGATTTGTTTCAAGGGGACAACAAACGCCCCCCAAGCAACAAACAATCCCCGTCACAAAGCACGCAACAACTCGCTCGCTCGCCTCGCCTCGCTCTCTCTCTATCTCTCTCTGACGCTGCGCAGCGCCTACGCCCTCGCCCCCGCCGCCGCATCCTCCAACCCCGCGTGCACCGCCGCCTCGACCGCGCCGCCCAGCGCGGACGGCAGGCGGGCCTTCACGCGCGCCAGGCGGCTCGCACCACCGTCCGCCTGGCCGCCCTCACCGTCCACCGCTAGTTCGGGGCCCAGGGGACCGATGCCGCCCGCAAACTCCGGGTCATTACCGATGCGGGGGATGGAGTAGGAACCGCAGAGAGTGCAGAGAGTGGCGCCGCCGGCCTCTTCCGTGGCCGCCCAGGCACCGCGCAGCCCCAAGTCGAACGATGGGCGGGAGTCTTCAATGCGAGCGCTGCCGTGGATGTGCGGGGGGCCGACGGTGCGGATAGAGAGGGAAGGGCCGTCGGCATCCTCGGTGACGCCGTGCACGAGGACGGTGTCGGCTGTTGTGGTGGTGGGGGGTGGGGGTGGGAGAGGGGAGGAGGATGCGAGAGCGGCGGCGCACGCCGAGCGGCGCTCCCTCTCCCCAAAACCCGGCCCCTTTCCCGCCCTCGCCGTCTACGTCGTGGACTCACTCAATGCCTTTAGTAGGTGAGAAATGACGGCGGGCGTTGCGTTGACCATTTTTGTCCCGGACATGAAAGAAAGAAAGAAAGAAAGGAGGGCGACCGTGTACGTCAAGAAACGTGAGTGTAGCAAGAGCACTCACTCACTGCACTGTTCTGTCTCCGCCGCCGCGACGCCAGCAGGAGATTAGAGAGAGAGACCGAGCGCACACTCCACCCACCCACCTACCACAAAAACCCCACACAATGCCCCCCCCGAACCAGCCCCGGGAGGGCATCGCGGCGGCCGTCGAAGCGACCAGGACGGCCGCTGCCTCCGTGTCGGACCGCCTCTTCGGCACGCGCACCGTCACCGCGGGCGCGGCGCGCCAGATCCCGCGTAAGACGCCCCTGCGCATCGAACCCAAGACGTATTTTGGTAAGAGGAGGATGGATGGATGGACAGGCCCCGCCGTGTGTGTGCGAGAGACGTGAAAGGGAAATCCGTTGCCCGACGCCGCGACGGGGGAACCCTAACCGATGGGAGGGCCGGATGCGGGCATTAGGGGAGCGCTCGTCCGGCGTTCCGCGCACGCTGGGCGTGTGTGCCAGGAGTTGGACCAGCTGTGCGGTGGGCAAAGTCGTGACGGCCGGTCTTTGGTATGCCCGAAAATGCGCTCACTAGACAGAGGAGAACAACTTTTTTCGCGCACGAAGAACAAAAAAACTCACCTCTCTCCCTCTCACTCACACAAAATCCTCCAGCCAACGAGCGCACCTTCCTGGCCTGGATGTCCATGGCCGTCACCCTGGGAGGGGTGTCGACGGCTCTGGTCGGCTTCACGGCGGAGGAGGATCCCAGGAGTGAGTGGGACTGGGGAGGTGAGAGAGGAGAGAGAAGAGAGGTCGGGCTCTCCAGGCATGGCCCACCACCAGGCGCACTCACCCCCCGCCCCGCCCCCTCTCCCCCTCTCTTCTCTCTCCAGCCGGCAAGCGCGCCGGGCCGCTCACCCCGCACACCACCGCCCTCATCACCGCCCTGCTCCTCCCCTTGGCCGCCTCCATGGCCGCCTACGCGCTCTGGATCTTTGTCGCCCGCTCCAAGGCCTTCCGCACCAAGACAGTCGGGTTCCACCAGGACTGGGTGGGGCCGGCCCTGCTGGCGGGCTGCCTGCTGAGCGTGCTGCTGCTGATTACGGTGGTGGCCTTCATCAAGGTCATCCGGTTTGGAGGATGATCTAAATTTGAGGAGGCGTGGGCGGGGGGCGGGGAGATAGGAGAGAGACGGTGAAACATTTTCAATATCGACTCACACCCTCAGTCTCTTCTCTTCTCCTCTCTTTCGTTACGGCTGACCCGCCTGCGACGGCTCCTGGTCCGGGCTCTCGATGGCCGGCAGCCGGCGCGGGGCCGGTGGGGAGGGTTGCTTGGCCACCGCGGGCGTCGCCACGGGCACGGGCGTGGCGGCAGGAGCACCACCACCAGGCCCTGTCGCGGCCACCACAGCCGCGCCCTTCGGCTCCAGCGCTGCCTGGTCGGTGGACGGCCCGCCGGCCGGGCACTCGCCCTGGGAGGCCACGGCCACCGCGGCCCCACGGGCGGCGCACTCGTTGGAGTAGGTCTTGTTGTCCTGGCCGCACACGGGGCGGAAGATGAGCGGGCAGGCCAGGGGGCGCGGGCGTGGAGGCGCGCTGCTGGCGGGCGCGGCAGCAGCGCCGCCAGCAGGGACCGCCGCGGGTTTGGGCGCGGCGACGGGCGCGTCATCAGCTGACGACCCCGGCAGCCCTTCCTGCTGCTCCGTCAACGGCGCGCCCGCGGCGGCCGGCGCACCCGCGGCCGCGCGCACAAGGCTGTCGGCGTCAGCTTTGGTCGCCGTTGTGCCGTTTGGGCCTTTGGCCCCGCACTCGCCCGCAGCCGCGACGGCCACCTCGGCCGCGCGCGCCAGGCACGCGTTGGAGTAACTCTTGCCATCCACCCCGCACACGGGCTGGTAGTTCAGAGTGCAGGCGATGTCTGCGGGCGGTTGCGGGCTCGCAGCGGGCGCAGCGGGCGCGGTCACTGGCGGCGGCGCTGGGGCAGTGGGCACTGCCACGGCCGCCGCCACGCCGGCGGCTGTGTCCGCCTCCTCCTTCACGCCCGCGCACGGCCCCGCGGACGCGGCTGGCACGCCCGTCGCAACGCGGGCCAGGCAGGGGTTGTTGTATGTCTTGCCATCCACGCCACAAACGGGGCGGTAGGTCCGGTCGCACGCGCCGCCGGCTGTGAGAGAGTGTGAGGGGAGCGGGTGAGCGGGTGGTCGGAAGGTGAGCGCCTCTCTTATTTTCGCTCCACATCAAAACCCACTCTCCGCGGGCGTGCACCCGGGCAAACCGCACCCATGCGACTCCCCACTAACGCATCGGCCTGTCTACACTTACGTTGAGCCGACGCGGACGAGAGCGCGAGGGCGGAGAGGGCGAGGAAGAGGAGGGCACGCATCCGACTTTTCTTTTTTTCTTCTTAAGAGTGACCATCTTCTTCCTCTCGCCCGTAGCTCACTCTCGCTGGTCTTCACCGTGCCGCGCGGCCGTGCCATTTCCCGTGAGGGAGAAAGTTGACCACGCAAACCCCTCTGCACGACGAACATCCCGCACCCCCCAGCCTATGCGCGGCGCCGCCCGTCGCCTCATGCGTCTGGTCCTGAGCCACTTTTCGTCCGCCCTGCCGTCTGTGCGGCCGCCGCCGCTCGCCAGGTGAGTTGAGGAGGAGCGTGCAGCCCCGCAGCCTCGATGCGGGGGCTTGATCTTGATCGACAGGCCCGGACTGCGACTTGCCTCCCGGGGAGGTCAATTGGCAGGCGTGGGCTCTCGGCTCTCGGCGCGGGGCGCACTTTCACACCGTATCCGCGGCCAGCTCACGCGCATCCCCCCTCGCTCTCTCCCCCTCTCTAGCCCTCCCCTCCCGCCCTTCACCCGCGCTCCGCGACCCGGCCCAGACGGGCTGCGTGGTGGGGGCCTCCTGTCAGGCGCTGCATCACCGTCGCGCCGGGCTCCAATGACCGCGGACACGCTGCCAGCCGCGGCGGCCGCCGCCACCGCCGCCGCCGCGCCCGCCGCCTCACCGCCTGTTGCCCTTGCTGCTGCTCCTCAGCCGTCGGCCGCCCGCAAGCGGCCGGCGGCCGATCGACCCGCCGCCGCCACAAAGGAGCCCCGCACCGCACGTGCCCGCCAGCCCCCACCCCCGGACGTCGCCCTGCGCCTGGCCGTGCACACGGCGGCCAAGGCCCAGGACCCAGCGGCCGCGCTGGCCGCCTTTGACGCGGCCGTCTCCGGCCCTTCACCCCCCGTCCCGGACCCGCCCGCGGATGTGTGCAACACGGTCCTATACCTGTGTGCGGGCGGGGATGAGTGGGATGCCGGCCTGGAGGTGCTGGGCGCGCCCAAGGCGGGGAAGCGGCGGGCGGAGGGAGGGGGTGTGGGGGCGGGCGCTGCTGCTGCTGCTGCTGCTGCTGCCGCCCCTGCCCCTCCTGCCCCGCCTCCGCCGCCTGCGCTCGTGTTAGACCCCGCCACCCTGGCCGCCCGGGGCCGGGAAGTCTTTGCCCGCGTCCTGGAGGCGGCGACGGAGACATCCGCCTCCGGCCTCACGACCCTGCGTCCCCGGGACGGGGAGATGGCGCACACCTCGCTCGCCCGCCTGGCCGCGCGCGCGGGCGACCGGGCGGGCGCCCTGGCGGCAGCCCGGGCCGCGGTGGCGGCGGGGCTGCCGCCACGCCTGCGCACCTGGACGCCCGCCCTGTACGCGGCCGCGGCGGCGGGCGCGGCGGCGGAGGCCCTGGCGGTGGACGCCGAGCTGGGCGGCCACGGCCTGTGCTCGGGCGAAGCAGAGCTGGCAGCCCTGGCGGGGGCGGCGGCCACCAGCGGGGGCGGCGGGAGGGGTGCCCCGCTCCCACCGGGCGCCCTGGCGTCCGTCCTGGCCAGGCTGAGCCGGGAGCATGGGTCCCTGCAACCGGAGACCCTGGACGCGGTGGAGGCGCTCTTCAACAGCCCGGCCGCGGGCGAGCTGTTGCCGGCGGCGGGCGGCGGGGAGGGAGCAAGGCGGTGGGCCGTCAGCTGGACCGACCCGCACCCGGCGACGGGCGCCCTGCCACCGTCCGCGGGTGGGGGCGCCCTCGCCCCCGCTGACCTTGCCCCCGCCGAGTGGGCGGACTTTGCGGGCGGCGTCGCGGCCCTGGCCACCGAGCGCGCGCGCCGGCCCGCAGATTTTGAGGCGTTTGCAGAGTGGTTGAAGGGCGCGGGGCCCTTTGAGGCGGTGATCGATGGCGCCAATGTCGCCCTCTTCGGCCAGAACTGGGAGCACGGCGGCTTTGACTGGGGCCAGGTGGGAGCGGTCCTTGACGCGCTGGCCCGGGAGCGCGGGGTGGTGGTGGCCCCGCCACCACCAGCGGCAGGCAGCGGCGGCGGCGACCCCCCACCCCCCACCCCGCCCCGCGTCCTCCTCATCCTGCACCGCTCCCGGGCGGGCGGCCCGCCCGCGGCCTCCCCCATCGCCCGCCGCATCCTGGCCTCCTTGGGCGCCGCAAAATGCTTCTACGCCGCGCCGCACGGGTCGAATGATGACTGGTACTGGCTGTACGCGTGCCTGGCCGCGGGCGAGCGGGGGCTGCTCATCAGCAATGACGAGATGCGGGACCACGTCTTCCAGCTGCTGTCCCCCGCCTTCTTCGCCCGGTGGAAGGGGCGGCACCAGGTCCGGTACGAGGTGGGGCCGGGCGGTGGCGGGGCGAGGGAGCCGGCGCCGCCGGCCTCGGCCTCCCCGCCTCTCTGGGGCCCCTGCCGGCATGCGGCCCTCCACTTCCCGCCGCCCTACTCGGCCTGCGCCCAGCAGGTGGCGGGCTCGGGGGCCTGGCTGTTCCCGGCGATGGAGCCGCCGGTGAGGGGGCAGTGGCTGTGCGCGCGGCCCGTGGGGGATGAGGGTGGCGATGGTGGCGGAGGCGGAGAGCAGTGAAGAACAAAAAGAAAACAGGTCCGGGTTCAATTCAAATCACACACTCCCCCACACACACACACACACACCGCTCCAGGGGCCGGTGTGTGGGGCAGCGCACGTCCACACGCGCGTGCACGCGCATGCACACACACACACACACACGCTGCTCCTTTCTAAATACCTCAGTCGACAGCCCCCGGCGTCCCACCCCGGCGGTCGTTCCCCCGCGCTGCCGCCCTGCCGAATACCGGGCGGCCGCCTGAAGCGCCGCGCCTCCGCCTGAAGCGCTGCGCCTCCGCCCGCAGTGCCGCCACCAGGTCGTCCTTGGAAACGTTCCGCAGGTAGGCCAGGTCGCCCTCATAGGCGTCCTTGCCGAAGTTCAACTCTTTGATGTCCCTCTTCCGCCCGCCAGCCCCGTCGTGCTCGTCACACCACAGCCACATTTTATCCCACGCCTGGGCCGCCTCCACCTCATCGTCGAAGGCGCCCAGGAAGGTGGCTTTCCCCACCCGATGATTTCCTCCCTTGAACACGGCCTTCCACCGCCCGCTGGGCAACAGGGTGATGCCCCGGAAGGGGGAGGTGTAGGGTTCATGCCCCTCCGCCTGCAGTGCCGCCACCAGGTCGTCGCGGGAGACGTTCCGCAGGTACGCCAAGTCGCCCTCATAGGCGTCCTTGCCGAAGTTTAACTCGTTGATGTCCCTCTTCCGCCCGCCCGCCCCGTCGTGCTCGTCACACCACAGCCACATTTTATCCCACGCCCGGGTCGCCTCCGCCTCATCGTCAAAGGTGCCCAGGTAGGTGGATTTCCCCGCCCGATGATTTCTTCGGTGGAACACGGCCTGCCACCGCCCGCTGGGCAACCGGGCGACGCCCCGGAAGGGGGAGGTGTAGGGTTCATGCCCCTCCGCCTGCAGTGCCGCCACCAGGTCGTCCTTGGAAACGTTCCGCAGGTAGGCCAGGTCGCCCTCATAGGCGTCCTTGCCGAAGTTCAACTCGTTGATGTCCCTCTTCCGCCCGCCCGCCCCGTCGTGCTCGTCACACCACAGCCACATTTTATCCCACGCCCGGGCCGCCTCCGCCTCATCGACAAAGGTGCCCAGGTAGGTGGATTTCCCCGCCCGCCTGATATGGGCCCTCCACCGCCCGTTCCGGACCTGGCTGACGCCCCGGAAGGGGGAGGTGTAGGGTTCATGCCCCTCCGCCTGCAGTGCCGTCACCAGGTCGTCCTTGGAAACGTTCCGCAGGTAGGCCAGGTCGCCCTCATAGGCGTCCTTGCCGAAGTTCAACTCGTTGATGTCCCTCTTCCGCCCGCCCGCCCCGTCGTGCTCGTCACACCACAGCCACATTTTATCCCACGCCCGGGCCGCCTCCGCCACATCGTCAAAGGTGCCCAGGTGGGTGGATTTCCCCGCCAGGGAGAAATTAGCCCTCCACCGCCCGTTCCGGACCTGGCTGACGCCCCGGTAGCGGGAGGTGCTGGAGGGGCGTCGCCCTTCCGCCTGTAGTGCCGCCACCAGGTCGTCCTTGGAAACGTTCCGCAGGTAGGCCAGGTCGCCCTCATAGGCATCCTTGCCGAAGTTCAAGTCGTTGATGTCCCTCTTCCGCCCGCCCGCCCCGTCGTGCTCGTCACACCACAGCCACATTTTATCCCACGCCCGGGCCGCCTCCGCCACATCGTCAAAGGTGCCCAGGTAGGTGGCTTTCCCCGCCCGCTTGAACTGGGCCCTCCACCGCCCGTTCCGGATCTCGCTGACGCCCCGGTAGCGGGAGGTGTAGGGCCGGCCTGAGGGTTCATCGCTCACCTCCTCGCACTGCGCCTTGCAGACTGTCGGCTGGGGCTGCATGGTTGATTCTGCCTCGGCAAATGAGGGGGAGACTAAGTCCACGACGTGCCGGCCATCGCCGGACGCGTCCGAGACGGCCGCGGACGTGCCCGGGCCCAGATCGGCCTCGATCTTGGCTGCCATGGTGGCCATGAGGTCGTCCGTGATGGGGTCTGCCGTGGCGGCGTCGTCGTCGGGCGTGGAAAACGACTGGGGGAGGTGGGATTGGGCACAGGCACAGCATAGGTGAGAGGTTGGTTTTTTCCGCCCGAGTGGGGCACCAGGGACGCCCTTCTCGTGCCCTGTTTTGCATTCACACGCATGGCACGTCACTTGTACGAGCCCGCCAGGTAAGTTGTCGCTGCCCTCTCTCTCGCCCGCCCTTTCAAACGCACCACCAGACGGGCGCCGCCGCCAATGCGGCCGGTCGATTTGTGCTGGCGCGCCGCCGCGAGAAGGGCACGTGCGACCGCTGCGTAGCAAGTTAAGCGCGATGCCACCAGGGGCCTGGCCGCGCGCTGAAGAGCGAGGTGCATAGTAAGGGCGGGCATGGAGTGTGACAAGTTTCTACATTTTCTACGTCACGGCGCTGGGTGTGACCCCTCTTCTCTCTCCTTTTCTTTTCTCTCTCCCTTTTTCCTCACCCGATCTGCATGGGGCTCCGGTCGGGCGTGGTGGGGGCGCGTGGGGGCAGGGCGCCCGGGCCGATGAGCACGCCGTTGAGGGTGGCGACCAGGGTCCGGCCGGCTGCGGCCGCCACGCCCACTGCGCCCGCCAGGCCGGCCGCGTCGCCCTCATCCCACGCCCGACAGTCCACGGTCACGCGCGCCAACGACCCGCACCCGCCCACCGCGGCTGCCAGGGCGGGTGACCAGGCGGCCGCCCCGTCGGCGCAGCCCGTGATGATGAGAGCGCGCACGCGGGTGGAGGCGGGCGCGAGCGCGGCGCAGGCCAGGGCGGCCGCCTCCTCGCCCGAAAGGCCGACCAGCTCCAAAGTCTCCGGCCCGCCCCCGCCGCCGGCCGCCGCGCCCACCGCCGCCGCCGCCGCCGCCAGGGCCGGGCGCTCCGGGAACCACCAGGCGGAGGGGCGGGAGGAGATAGAGAGGCGGCCCAGGGACAGGGGGCCGGGGCCGCCAGCCGCCGCGACCGCGTCGGCAAGGTCGGCCGCCGCGCCGGGTGGGGGTGGGGGGCGGGGAGGGGCGGCGCCGGCGGCGGCGGCGGCCTGCTCCTGCCCAGCCTGCGCGACCAGGTCTGTGGGGGTGGGGGGCAGCGGGAAAGCCACGTCCACGGTCAGCACGCGCAGGGACGGGTGGGCGGCCGCAGCGGCGCGCAGGAGGGCGGCCTCGCGCGCGTCCAGGGTGACCGGCGCAGGGGCAGGCGCGTCCTCCCCCCCGCCCTTGCGCACGCCCGCCAGCACCATGCCGGCCGCCCGGCATTCAGTCAGGTTGGGGGCCAACCCGATGACCCGGCGCAAGGGCGGGGCCCGGAAGCAGGCGGAGGGCCGCCAGGCGCAGGCCGACAGGTCGAGCGAGCGGAGGTGCGGGCGGGGCGCGTCCCAGCCGGGCGGGGGGATGGGGGTGGGGATCTGTTGGGGAGCCGCCGTGCCGCCGCCGTCCGCCGCCGCCCGGGCTAAGAGGGCCGCGTTGGCCAGGGGCGGTGCGCCGACGTCGGACAGCCAGAGCAGGCGGGCGAGGAGGGTGCAGTCGACCTGTTGGAAGAGAGGTGAAGCGTGTCGAAGGTTTTTGAGGTTGAGGTGGCGCCGGCTGGCGGGCCTAGCCAAAAGGATTTGACGCTGGCAGGGCTGCATTCCGACACGGCCCGTGCCCCTTTCCCCTCCTCTCCTCCACCATCTAACCAGGCCCTCGAGCCAGGGCAGCGACCCCAGCTCCCTCACCAACTCACCCGCCCACTAAGCCGCGGCTCGCTGCGCAGCACCAGGCGCCCAAAGGCTGAGTCGGGCGGCGGCGCGCCCCGCACGCGCTCCGCGCCGGGCGGCGTCTCCGCGGGCGGGCCCTCCAACGCCTCCCGCCACCGCTTGCAGACGTGGCGCAGAGTAACCGCCCGGTCCAGCAAGGTGACATGGGCGAAGACGGAGCGCAGGAGGTCGTCCGACAGGGAGGAGATGTCGGCCGGGGTGAAGCCCGTCGGGCGGGCGGGGGCGGCGCACCCGGCGCCCGTGCGGACCGTGGGCAGGCTGGGGCGGTCGGCGGCGAGGGTGGCCATGACCATTTGATTGAGGGGTAGTGAGTGTTCGTGCTGGCCTTCTTGCTTTGGATGTGCTGCTCTTCTTGCTGGAGGGGGGGCGAGAGGGCACACGCCGGGAGAGGAGAGAGAGGCACCGGAGATAGAGAAATGAAAGGGGGAGGGGAGACGGAGGACGGCCGTAGACCGACCCAAAAAGAGCTGCACCACTTCATCCTCTTGCCAACTCTTCTTCATTGCGTGCGCGCGCGCGCCTCAACATCCACGTCGCACACCTCGCCAATGGACCGCACCTCCACCATCACCTCCGCGGTCGATGCCCTGGCCTCCGCCGCCGCGGCAGGCGGGCAGCAAGGAAGCCGGCCCGCCCTGTCAACAAAGCTGCGGGCGACGGCGGTCGGCGTCCTGTGCGGGCGTGGGGGTGGGGAGGCCGGGGCGGCTGACGGCGGCCGGTGGCGGCAGGTATGTGTGTTGAGAGAGGTAGCCGCCATGGAGGGCGCGCCAGGAGGGCGAGCAGCGTGGGCGCACGCGCGGCCGGGACGTGACCCCATCTTGAAACGCTTGAGCGGCGGCGGCGACGAAAAAAAAAGAAAAAGAAAAAAAACTCCCGCCGGCAGCTCCTCTCTCACGCCCCACGCGCCCCTCGCCTCCTAACAGGACGCCGACGCCGCCATCGCCGCCCTGGCCTCCACCTCCGCGCCCGACCCGGCCGGTTTGTGGACGATGGCCGAGGACCTGCGGGCGGCAGGGTAAGAGAAGAGAGAGAGAGAGAGCGGATGGAGCGCCCCCTCCTCGCCCCCTTTTTCTCCCCTCACCATCATTCTCATCTCTCTCCCCGTACAGCACCCCCTACGTGGACGCCTTCCTGGTCACCCTCCAAGGCATTGCGGCCGCCCCACCTGTGCGGGCGGCCCTAATGGCCCAGCGTGGGGCGGCGGCGGCTGAAAACCGGCCACCCCCAGGCCCGCCCTTGCGACCCCTCCAAAATGTGCCCGCGCCCGCGCCCGCGCCCACCAAGCCCAGCCTGTGGCCGGACCGGGGGTGCACGCCGGTGCCGCCGGCAAGGGAAGAGGAGGAGGAGGCGGCGGCCGCGCCTTGCGCGTCTCCAGTGCGCCACCCCCCACCGCCGGCCGCCCTGGCGGCGGCGCCCCCGTCGCCCGCCCCCCGGCGGCCACCACACGCGCCGCCCACGCCCCCGACCACCGACCTCTTTGCCTTCCCGGCCGCCCACCTCACCCCCGCCGACGCGGCGTCCTGGGCGACCCCGGCCGCCCCGGCCTGGGCCGACCCGGCCTGGGCCGGGGCGCGCCCCTTTTTGAGTGGCGAATGCCTGGCCCTGGCGGACGGCGGGGATTGGGACGATGGGCGGGGGCGGGCGGGCGGCCACGCGGGCGCCGACCCGACGGCGCCGCCCCCGCCGCTGGCCGCCCAGGTTGTGGCCGGTGGGGGCCTGCCCCCGGCCTTGGGCGGCCTGCCCCCGGCCGCCCAGGAGGCGGCTGTCCTAGACGACCTCCTGTACGCGTGGCTGGGGTGCGATGGCATGTACCTGCGGGCGAGGCCCGTCTTTTGTCCGGCTGCTGCGTCCACCTCGCCAACCACCACTGCGGCGGCGGCGGCGGCGGTACTCGTTTCTGATGGGGAGGACGGCGGCGGCAGCGACCCCACCACCCCCTCCACTCCCTCCCCCGTCTTGACCGCCATCGAGTGGCGCCTTGTACCCGGCGGCGACGGGTCCGTGGACGCCGCCGTCGGCGCGGCCGCGGCCCGCCTGGCCGCGCTCGCCCGGGCGGCGGCCGCGCTGGACCGGTTTGCCCGGTCCCGGGCGTCCCTGGCCGCGGGCGGGGTGGCGCACGGGGCGGCGGCCGCGGCGGCGACCGCGCTGCAGCGGTGGCGGTCCCACGTGGCGGCCATGGACGAGGCGGCCGGGCGGGGCGGCTGCGGCGGCCTGACGCTGCCTGCCTTGGCGGCCGCGACGGCGGGAGAGGCGCCCCCGCTCCTGGCTGCTGGCGCGGCTGTCGAGGCGGCGGCGGCCGCCGCCCCGCTCACGTCCCCCTCTGCGTCAGCCCCTGCCCTACTCGACTCCCTGCATGCGTCCTGGACCTCGGAACGTGGCGACGCGCCCCGGGAGGCCGCGGTGGCAGCCCTGTTAGCAGGCGCGGCGGGGCCCTGGTTTGCGAGCCTAGAGGCGTGGGTGGTGGAGGGTCGCCTGGACGACCCGCACGGGGAAGGGCCCGTCGAGGTCGTGGATGGCGAGGCCCGCCTGCGGGTGGAGCCAGGTAGCGAGCGCGTGGCGGCGCCCGCCTTTGTGGCGCCCGCCGTCCTGGGCGACGCGCTGGCGGCCGGGCAGGCCGCGGCCGCCCTGCGAGAAGGTTGGGAGGGGGGCGGCGGCGGCCCAGGCTTGCCCACGCCCTCCGCCTCCACTCCCCTGGCCTGGGACCCGGCCGGCGGGTACGCCCGGTCGGTCTCTGCGGCCGCCACGGCCGCGTCCGCCGCCCTGCTGGCCCTGGCGGTGCAGGGAGGAGGGGCGGGTGGTGGCAGCGGCGGGGCGGCGGAGGCACCGGCCGACGCACGGGCGGCGGCCCGCCTGCCCCTCCCGGCCGTCCTGGCCGCCGCCCGCGGCTTCCTGCTCCTGGGCGCGCCCGGGTTCGGGCGGGCGCTGGCGACGGGTGAGACGGGCGCCGCCCTGGCGGCCACGCCCGCCGACCGGATGGAGGGCGGCCGCCTGGCCGCCCTGGTGCGTTCAGCCGCGGCCAGCGGCGCGGGCGTGTGTGGGGGGGGGCGCGCAGAGGGAACGGCGGCGGCCGCCCTGGCCGCCCTGGTGCCGTCCCTGGATGGGCGATCCATGCTGGCGTCGGTCAAGGCCGCCCGGGACGCGGACGCGGCGGGCGGGCGGGCAGCGCCGCCCCACCTGACGCCCGCCCAGGCCGCGGCCGCGGCTGGCGCTGGCGCGGGCGCCCGCCCTGCCCGGGCCGCGCTCGTCCTCTCCCTCGCCCCGCCCTGGCCGGCCTCCACCCTCCTCGCCCCCGGCACCCCCGCGGCCGCCTACTACGGCCTCCTCTTTCGCCACCTGCACGGCCTGGTGGCCGCCCAGGTGGGGCTGGACGACGCGTGGCGGGTGCTGGGGCGGGCGGCACGGCGGCCACCGCGGGCGGCAGCGGGGGCGGGCGGTGCTTCAGAAGCCCCCCCCCCCGCCCCCCCGCCGCCCCCTCCCCACCCGGCCCTCGCCCGCGCCCTGGCCGCCCGGGCCGCCATGGCCGCGTCATTGGCTGCCCTGGCCTCCCACGCCCAGGCCGACGTCATCGAGCCGGCGTGGGCCCGGCTGGGCGTCGCGGTGGCGAGCGCGTCCACGCTGGGCGGCGTCGCGGCCGCGCACGAGCGCACCCTGCGGTCCATCGCGCGGGGGTGCCTGCTGACGCGGGGCGTGCCCGCCCTACGCGGCGTGACGGGCCTGGTGGAGGCGTCCCACGCCTTTGTGGCGGCCGTGCGCGGCTTGGAGGCCGCGGCGGGCGCGGCGTGTGCGGCGGCCGACGCAGCCGCGGGCGGCCCGGGCCCGGGCGGCCCAGCCGGCCGCCTGACTCGGTCCGCCCGGGCCCTGGCCGCCGCGGCCGCCGACCCGGCGTTCGTCTCCGCCGCTGCGTCTGCCGAAGCCACGTTCAGGGAGCGGGTGGCGGACTTGGTGGGCGGGCTAGACGGTTTCGGGGAGGATGGCGGGGAGGCGGTGGGGCGGTTGGTGGCTGGACTGAGGGCAGCAGTGGGGGGAGGGTGAACAGAATGGGGGGGGAGGGGGGGGGGGGGGGGGGGGGCGTGTGTCGGCGGTTCGGGACTGTGTGTGTCCACCCCCCGTCACCCATGCACGTGTCGGGGAATGGGAGCCT
>Ga0315287_10000345_pt1 | contig 40270 bp, 36 predicted proteins | sample YL17G11_0_MG_FD_205037 | JGI IMG/M metagenome (GOLD analysis project Ga0315287, IMG submission 205037) | Sediment microbial communities from Yellowstone Lake, YNP, Wyoming, USA - YL17G11_0 | ecosystem: Environmental > Aquatic > Freshwater > Lake > Sediment | place: USA: Wyoming | collected...
CTTCCTCCGACCACTCGATGTCGCGATCGGGCGGGCCCATGAACAGCGTGTACAGCCGCTCGGTGTCGGCGCCGACGCGGTCGATGATCTCGGACGGGTCGACGACGTTCTTCTTCGACTTCGACATCGAGAAGTACGGGTTCTCAAGCGGCTTTTGGCAGTGCGGGCAGCGGTTGCCGTCGGCGACGTCCTTCGGGTACAGCCAGCCGTGCTCGGGGCACTTGTACGCGGTGTGGCAGACCATGCCCTGCGTGAACAGACGTGCGAATGGCTCCTCGAACCCAACGTGGCCCATGTCGTAGAGGGCCTTGGTAACGAAACGCGAGTAGAGAAGGTGCAGGATCGCATGCTCGACGCCGCCGACGTACTGGTTGACGGGCAGCCAATGGTCGACGTCGTCGCGGACAAACGCGCGGCGCGCGTCGTGCGGGTTGATGAACCGCAGGTAGTACCACGACGAGTCGACGAACGTGTCCATCGTGTCGGTGTCGCGCTTGGCCTTGCCGCCGCACTTGGGGCACGTCGTGTCGGCGTAGCCGGGGATGTCGGCGAGCCCCATCTTGCCAATGAAGGCAACATCCGGCAGCAGGACCGGGAGGTCCTTCTCGGGCACCGGCACCTCGCCGCACTTCTTGCAGTTGATGATCGGAATCGGCGCGCCCCAGTAGCGTTGGCGAGAGATGAGCCAATCGTGGAGTCGGTAGGTGATGGCCTTCTTGCCCTTCTGGCCCTTCTCGAGCCACGCGATCACGATGTCCTTGGCTTGGTCGCCACGCGTGCCGCTGAACCGGCCGGAGTGCTGCATCGTGCCGACGCCGGCGTGGAAGAGCAGGCCCTCGTAGGCGGGGATCTTGGTCAGGATCTCCATCGCCGTTCGCGCGTTGAAGGTCGCCCCCGTGAGGAGTGCGCAGCGGGCGACGATCTCGCGGTCGGCGGCGGCGGAGTCGTGGGCGATGACGGCGTCGTGGAAGATGAACGCGAACCGCGTCCCGACGACGGACGCCCAGCCGTTCGGTTCAAGCGCGGTCTGGATGAAGCGGACGGCGCGGTTCACATTGTCCCAGGCGCAGTCGATGACGAAGCCCCCGGCGACGGGCTCGATCGGAAGCTCATCGGCGCGGGCGACTTTCTCGAAGTCGGCGCCGACGGCCGACGCCGGGACGAAGGCGCGCGCACGGCGGTCGAGGCGCTCGATAACGGGCAGGATCGGGAGGCCGTAGCGCAGAGCGAACGCGAAGTCGCGCTCGTCGTGCGCCGGCACGGCCATGATCGCGCCCGTACCGTAAGACATCAGGACATAGTCGGCGATCCAGATGGGGATGCGTTCGTTGTTCGCCGGGTTCACGGCGTAGGCGCCGGTGAACACGCCCGTCTTGTCGCGGTCGGTGGAGAGGCGGTCGATGTCGGAGGCGCGGATCGCGCGGTCGCGGTACGCGGTGACTTCGGCCTTCTGCTCTTTCGTCGCCAACTTGTCGACGAGCGCGTGTTCGGGCGCGAGGACCATGAACGTCGCGCCCCAGAGCGTGTCGGGCCGCGTCGTGAAGACGACGAGGTCGTCGCCCTTCTCGGTCTTGAAGACGACTTCGGCGCCCTCGCTCTTGCCGATCCAGTTCTCCTGCATCTTCTTGACGCTCTCCGGCCAGTGTTCGAGCTTGGCGAGGTCGTCAAGCAGGCGGTCGGCGTACTCGGTGATCTTGAAGAACCACTGTTCGAGCGTCTGCGGCTCGGGCGGCGTGCCGCAGCGCTCGCAGGCGCCGCCGACGACTTGCTCGTTCGCGAGCACGGTCTTGCACTGCGGGCAGTAGTTGACGGTCGCCAGCTTGCGGTAGGCGAGGCCCTTCTTGTACAGCTCGAGGAACAGCCACTGCGTCCAGCGGTAGTAGTCGGGGTCGCAGGTCGAGATCTCGCGGTCCCAGTCGTACTCGATGCCCCAGGCGCGGAACTGCTCCTTGGCGTGGGCGATGTTCTTGACCGTCCACTCGCGCGGGTGGATGCCGCGGTCGATGGCCGCGTTCTCGGCGGGGAGGCCGAACGCGTCCCAGCCCATCGGGTTCAGGATGTGGTAGCCGCGCATGCGGTAGAAGCGGGTGAGGACGTCGCCGATGATGTAGTTGCGCCCGTGGCCGACATGCAGGTACCCCGACGGGTACGGGAACATGTTCAGGTAGTAGAAGGTGTTCTCGCGCGCCTTCGTATCGACGTGGAAGTAGCCGCCCTTTCGCCACGTGTCACGCCAACGCGTCTCAATCGCTTTGAAATCGTAGGGTTCGATCGAATGGGCCGTCATGGCCTAGACTCCTCGTGCGAAGCGCTCGCCTTCGTCCAGCATGCGCCGGACCGCTTGGTCAGTCTCCATCTCACAGTAGATGCGCAGGATCGGTTCCGTGCCCGACGCGCGGAAGAGAATCCATCCCTTCTCGAATCGCAGCTTCAGCCCGTCGAGTGTCTCGACGGATCCCACCGGCTCGCCGCCGAAGCGGTCGGGCGGGTTCGCCTTGAGCTGCTGCACGACCTCGAGCCTGCGCTCGATCTCGATGTCGCGGCGGCGTACGACCTGCGGGCCGAAGCGCCGGTGCAGGTCGGCGACGAGCTCGCTCGCCGGCCGTTTCGAGGTAGCAAGGATCTCACATAGAAGGATCGACCACAACACGCCGTCGCGCTCGGGGATGTGCCCGCGCAGGGCAAGGCTACCGCTCTCTTCTCCGGCCATCAGGACGTCCTTCTTCAGGATCTGTTCGACCGCATACTTGAACCCGATCGGCACTTCGATGACCTCGAGGCCGTAGGCGGCGCACATGCGCCGCACGAGGTCTGTCAGGTTGAACGACACGACGACGGCGCCGCGCAGGCCGCGCTCCTCGACGAGGTAGCGGAGAATGAGCGCGTAGGTGCCGTGCGGGTCGATGAACCCGCCCTTCTCGTCCATGGCGGCGATGCGATCGCCGTCGCCGTCGGTGATCACACCGATCAGGCGTTCGTGCTTGCTGGCACGGGAACGCAGGACGGCGCGGAGCGGGATCAGGTTTTCTTCGAGCGGCTCGGGCTTCTTGCCGCCGAACAGGGGATCGCGTGCGCCGCGGATCTGGGTGTACGGCACGCCGGACTCGCGTAGGAGTTCGGCCACGTAGCCCGCGGCGGAGCCGTACATCGAGTCGACGACGGCGTGGATGCGCGACGACGTCAGGCGCTCGCGGTCCATCAGCTCGCGGATGCGGTTCATGTACGGCGTGCGAAGGTCGACGCGCTCGATGTCGCTGGGCGCCGACCGCGGCGCCGGGGCGGAGGCAGAGAGGAAGGCCTCGACGGCGTTGGTGACTTCCTGCGGCGCCGAGCCGCCGTACTCGGCCTTGATCTTGATCCCGTTGTAGATCGGCGGATTGTGACTGCTCGTGATCATGATTCCGACCGCGGCACGGCGGTCGACGACGGCGTACGAGAGGGCCGGGGTCGGCACGAAGGCGTCGCTGACCACGACCGGAAGGCCGCGGTCTCGGATGACCCGCGCGAAGTGGACGGCAAACTCCTCGGACAGGAAGCGCGTGTCGTAGCCGATGACGACACCCTGCTCCGCGGGTCGGTACTCGGTGCCCCAGTCGGTGTAGATCGCGCCCTTGCGGCGCTCGGGGGCGCGAAGGTACGCGGCGACGGCGTCGGCAACGCGTCCGACGTTGTCGAACGTGAACTCGCGTGCGATGATGCCGCGCCAGCCGTCAGTTCCGAACTTCACGCTTTCTGCGCCGCTTGCCTGGGGCACCGGGTTCTCCTTGCTCAGCGCGCGTCCGAAGATGGATGCGCTCGACGTTCGGGGGGAGCTTGAGGTCGTCCCGACGAAGGATCGCCTCGAGGAGATCATACGGCAACGATGTCTCCACCCAAACGGAATCGATCTCGACCACGCCGTTCTTCACCGGGACGCGGGGGAGCGCGCGCTCGACCGCGACCTTGTAGCGCTCGAACATCTCGTCGTTCTTCTCGGAATCGACCTTGTCACCGTTTGTCATGAGTCTCGGGCCTCGCCGAGGCTGGCTCTTGGAGTCCGGCTCCGTGAGGCCGAATGCTTCGCCGAGGGCGCCACGGGCTCCAAGATGGAGGAAGCGCAGGCACCGTCTGCGCCAGCGTCCGGATCATAGCACAGGGGCGAAGGCGCTGTAAAGGACGGCGGCCGCGGCGCGGCTAGGGCGGAGGCGGAATGACGGCCTGCCTCCGCAGAGGCGAGGCGGAGGCCGGACGGCTCTTGGGTTGCCGAATCGACGTCGTGTACAATGCGCGCCTGATTCAGAGGGGGAGAATAGCGTGCAGCGCGCAGCGGCGTGGGCCGCTCTGATTCTTTTCGTCGGACTGGCCGCGGCCGTGTCGGCACAAGACGTCGCACGCCTTGACCCGACGCTCGCCGCGTGGATCGCCGAGGGCCTCGGGGCGACGGCGAAGGGTGCGGCGCTCGCCGACTTGCAGGTCGTGGCCGACCCGACGGGCGAGGTGCGGGTCAAAGTGCTTGCCCACGCCACGGAGCCGGTGTCGGGGGGCGCGCTTGGCGGCGTTCCCGTCAGCTTCTCTACCGGGACGGTGGCAACCCTCGTTGTTTCCCGGGCCGAGCTGTCGAGCCTCCTCGAGGATCGCCGCGTCGCGTACGTGGAGCCGTCATGGAGGACGCGGGTCGCCCTCGACGCAAGCGTGCCAGCCGTTGGGGCCGATCTCGCTCACGAGGCGTCGCCCCCCGTGGAGGGGGAAGGCGTCATTGTCGGGTTCGTTGACACGGGCATCGACGTTCGACACCTCGACTTCTGCTACGACGCGAATCAAGACGGGAGGGAGGAATCGTCGCGCGTTCTCGCGCTCTGGGATCAAACGTGGGGTCTGTTCGGCGCGACGTACAGCCAAGACGACATCGAGGCGGACCTGGCAAGCGGGGCGGGGCCGGACACGGGCGTCGTGCGCGAGGCGGATCGCGACGGTCACGGCACGCACGTCGCGGGCATCGCGGCGGGCGACGGCTCGTCTTCATCGGCCGGGTTCCGCGGCGTCGCTCCTAAGGCGTGGATTGTTGCCGTCAAGACGACGTTCTACACCGCGGACATCCTCGAGGGCGTGGGGTACATCTTCGACGAGGCGGAGCGACGCGGGCTTCCGGCGGTCGTGAACCTGAGCCTCGGTGGGCAGGAAGGTCCGCACGACGGCACGTCGGCCTTCGAGCGAGGGTTGGACGAGCTCGCGCAGGGAGCGGGGCGGGCCATCGTCGTCGCGGCGGGGAACGAGGGCGACCTTGCGATCCACGTCTCCGGCTCGCTGCAGGGAGGGAGCCGCACCTTCGAGCTCGAGGCCGGGGCTCGCGAGGTCACGATGGGAATCTGGTACCCGGGAGCGTCCAGATTCTCGATCAGCATGGCGTCGCCGTCCGGTACCTCGCTATCTGCGTCAACCGGGACGGGGAGCGGGTTCGTGCTGGCGCCGGAGGGCATCGCCTACATCGACAACGCATCGGGTGGAGTCAACCCGAACAACGGGGACCGCGAGGCGATCGTGCGGATCACGAGTACGACGTCCGGGACGCGGTGGCGCGTCGCCGTGCGCGACGAGGGCGGCGGTGGCCGCTTCGACGGCTGGGTCACGACCGATACGGGGGCCATCGTCGGCGGCGACTCCGCGTCGACGATCGATGAGCCCGGGAACGCACGCAGCGCGATCACGGTGGGATCGTTCAACACGAAGGGCGCGTGGCCGTCGCGGGCGGGAGAACAGGACGAGTCGGACGAGAATCCGCTCGGTGTCCTGTCCGGGTTCTCCAGTCAGGGGCCGACGCGCGACGGGAGGACGAAGCCGGATCTCGCGGCGCCGGGCGCGTGGATTTGCTCCGCCCTGTCGTCGTCCGCGGCGTCGTTCGACTACCTCATCCATCCCGATGGGGTTCACGCGATGCATCGCGGGACGAGCATGGCGTCGCCGCACGTCGCCGGGGCCATCGCGCTTCTCTTCGACGTGGATCCGCTGCTTTCGGCAGGCGGCGTGCTGGATCTCTTGACCAGGAAGGCAAGGCGCGATGACTACACCGGCGCGGTGCCGAACGACCGCTGGGGATTCGGCAAGCTCGACGTGTGGGCCGCCTTGCTTGACCTCGAACCGACGGAGCCACCGCCCCCCTCGGGCGTACGGCCGACGGTCGCGGTGGAGGCGAATCCGGCGATCGCCGAGGCCGCCTTCGTGTACACGCTCCCTGAGGGAACGGGAGAAGCCTTCTTGCGCGTCTACGATGTGGCGGGAGCGCGGGTGTTCGAGGTCGAGATCGCGGTCGCGGGCTCGTCGATCACGTGGGATCTGCGTTCCACGAGCGGCGTGCGCGTGGCAGCAGGCCTCTACCTGGTCGTGGTCGTCAGCGACCTCGGCAATTCCAACGTAGAACGCTTGGTGATTGCACCATGATCATCCATCGAGAAACGCAATCACCGGTTAGCGGGGCACGACCGCGACAGCATGACCCGCGGCGCGGGCAGAGCCCGCGGCGTGGTGGCCTGATGAGCGTCTCGCGGGCTTGCGGAATCGTGGGACTCCTCCTGTGTCTGTCGCTCGGCGCGGGTCGCGCGGTCGCCGAGGAGGGCGTAGGAGCGTTGTTCCGGCTCGGCGTGTCGGCGCGATCGCTCGGACTCGGCGGGGCAACGGCGGCGCTTTCCGACGGCCCGGCTGCATCGACGCTCAACCCGGCAGCGCTCGGGTGGGTGCGCGAGATGGGCGTTGCGTCGCTCTACGTCGACCAGTTCGGCGGCGTCAGCTACGGCGCGTTGGCATTCTCAGCCCCATACGTGGGCATGGCGGCGGCGTTCGTGGATTCGGGGTGGATCGGTTCGGACGTGTCCGGCTTCCGCTTCACGGAGCAATGCCTCGTCGGGGCGGTGGGGGTCCCACTCGGTCCCGTCTCGGCGGGAGCGCGCTGGCGGTTCTTGCGAACGGCGACGCCGTTCTCGGGACACGGGTGGGCTCTCGATGCGGCTCTGCTTCTCGATCTCGAGGCCGTACGCGTCGGCGCGGTGTGGGATGCGGTGGCATCGTCGCCGATGACCTATGATGAGGGGGAGACTGAGGCGTGGGACTCCGACCTGCGCGTTGGCGCGGCGGTGACGCTGTCGCCGTTCGAGAGCGTGACATGGACCGTGACGGCAGACGTGAGCGGGATTCTTGTCGCCCCTCTGCGCGTCGTCGGGGGGGTGGAAGCCTGGGTGGGCGCTCTGGCCGCTCGGCTCGGCTGGGACGGGCAGGGGCCGACGTTCGGGCTCTCCGTGCGGGTCTCCGGCATCGAGTTGGATTGGTCGTGCTCGGCTCGACCCGACCTGGGGATGAGTCATCGTGTATCGCTCGAGGTTCTCTTCTAGAAGAGTGGAGACGAGATGAACAAGACGAGACTGTGGGTTGCGGCGGCGCTCCTCGCCGCGGTCGTGGGGATGGTCGTGCTGGGACAGCAGACGCCGTCCCAGGAGTCCTGGAAGGTGGAGCTCGATGGGCGCAAGACGTGGACGGTGCGCTATGGCTTTGGCGACGCGCTCGCCCTGGCCGGCGCGTCGATCGGGGCGGGCCAGCTGACGCTCGATCAAACGATGGCCGTCGACTTCACCGCCACGGCGCTGTCGATTTTCCGCGTGGAGGGGCACTTCGACGATCAGGAATCCTCCGACCTCCAGTCCCTCTCGCTCAACCTGGACATGGATAACCTGCACGGCGTTCTCGGCGACTTCACGGCACCGAGCATGGGGAGCTTCTTCGGCGGCAGCCTCACGATGAAGGGTGCGAGGCTCGACTTCTCGTGGGACGGCGGATCCGTTGCCGGAATGGCGTCGCGCCTGTCGGGGGTACAGGATTCGCGGAGCTTCATCGGCAAGACGGCGCTCGACGAGAGTCTGTTCGCCGGCAACGAGGGGGATGAGGGCGTCTCCTACGCGTCGAGTCTCGCAGGACTCGGTTTCTTCGAGTTGCAGGGGCTGTTTGTCGACGGCTTCACGGAGGTTCAGTTGCGCCTCGAGGCGTCGGCGGAACTTTCGAATGTCCTGGAACGGTACGGCGTGAGCGAACTCGGAGTGGCTTTGTCGGCGTTCGCCGGGAGGGCGCTGGACGAGTACGAGTTCGTCGTGGTCGGGGAGACATCTCAGTCCTTTCTCCTAGAGATCAGGCCGAACAACCTCGTACGCAACGCCATTCGCGAGGCCATCCGAACCTACAACCTGAGCGACGAGGAGTCGACCTTGTCGTACCCGTTCGTCGTGGGGAGCGACGTGGAGGATGAGTTCCTGACGGCCGTCAAGGCATTCGCCGTGCTCGCTGTCGGCGACGAGGAGCACCGACTCGGCGATCTTCGCTGGCGCAGGTTTTATGACTTGGGGCGAACGAACATCGAGGAGGACTCGGTCTCCGTCGCCGTGAGCGTCGGGGGCGACGAGTTCGTTTTGACGGACGATTTGGCGCTCGAAGGCTACGCAACCACCGTGTATGCAGATCAGGGGATCCTAGAGGTGGCGTTTCCCGACAGCTTCTTCCTCGATGCGGAGGCCAAGCTGCAGGTCGCATTCTCGTACGCGGTCACGGGGGGCACGTACCTGCTCGGAGCCGCCGTCATCCCGGGGAGCGAGCGTGTGACGATGGCCGGCCGCGTGCTGACGCGCGACGTCGAGTACGTGATCGACTACGAGATCGGCATGCTCGTTCTGCTGGTCGAGATCGGGCCGAGCGACTCTCTCGATGTGGAGTTCGAGCGATACAGCGGCGGATCAGGGGCCTATACGCGAGGGTTCTACGGCGCGACGGCCAGCGTGCCCCTTGGTGAGACGATCTCGGTCGACGCGTATCTGCTTCGCGGCGCGGATGAGCGCGGGTCCGTGGCGAACCCGGAGAGCGTGAAGGTCATGCCGAACGAGCAGACCGTGGCCGGATTGAGCGGGACCATCTCCCTTCCCGACTTGGACGCCGACTTCGACGTGGGCTACACGAACGACCTCTTCCCCTACGACGACAACGCGCGGGAGCGGGTGCCGAACCGCGTCCATGCGATCGCCGTAGCGGACGACTACACCTTCGTCGGGAACGACGGGGGATTCGTCGCGTACAGCGACGGCACCTGGCGATCGTACGGCACCGCGAACGGCCTGTCGGGGCGAGAGGTGCGGGCGATCGTCGTCGATGGCGATCGGGCCTACTTCGGAACCGAAGGCGGGCTGACCGTGCTGAAGCTAACGGGCGTCGCGCCGCTCGACAAGGTAGCGAACTGGTCCAGCTACGGGGAGTACGAAGGGCTCCTCGAAGTCTCGGTACACGCCCTGCTCGTGGTGGATGACGCGCTCTGGATCGGGACGGACGACGGCCTCTTCCGCGTCGGAGTGGACGAGTTGGCCGATCCGGAGGCTTGGGCCGCGTACCAAGATCCTCTCTTGAAAGGGATCCGGGCGCTCTGCGTGCACGACGGCGGACTCTACGCTGGCACAACAGACGGCCTGGTCCGCGTCGATATGTCGACGGGCACGGCCTCGCCGGTGGGTGGCACAGGATCGGCGGTCAACGACCTCGCGAGCGACGGGGAGACGCTGTACGCCGCGGGAGAATCGGGCCTACAGACGTTCGCCAGCGGGGCGAGCACCGGGTGGATCACCTTCGGGGAAATCGTCCTCGCAGTCGAGAGCGCGGACGGCGACGTCTTCTACGGCAGCGAGGAGGGTCTGACGCGAGTCTCCGACGGCAGTGTCGTCTACGGCGAGTGGACGATCACAGCAATCCGCTACGGAGATGGCTCGTTGTGGGTCGCATCCGCGGGGAACCCTGATGGAGAGCTGCTCGTGTGGCGCCGGGGAGATGTAGACGTTGTCTACGACGCGGCGACGACGACGATCAATCCATGGAATCCCCACGTGTACGCCGACTCGGCGGTTGGCGAGCACACGACGTCCGGCTGGATGGCGCACGGATCCTTCGACCATGAGGTCGATGGCTTCTCGATCGCCGGGAGTGTGGATCGCGTCCTTCCGGGGTTCCGCGCGATCGACGCGAGAGGACGGAGCAACACCGGAGGGTGGTCGGTGGCGTCGGACATTGAGCTGGGACCAACGACAGCAATCTCGCTCGACCACAACTACCGGATGTCCGGCATCGGCTCCGACGATGCTCGGTCCACGGCCGACAGTCGAGTCGCGCTCCAAGGCTCGTTCGGCCCTCAGATCTCGCTCGTCATCGACTACCAGGCGGAGGACGCCGCCGCGGCGGAACGCGGGTCCGAATCGCGCGGCCTCTCGTACGATCTGGCCGTGAGTCATCGACTCTTCGACGATGCGCTCAGCCTGTCGATCGCGTGGGGAGAGGATTTCCATTGGGATGCCGAGCGACCGCTGCGGCGCGACACGCAGCTCTCGACGAACGTCTCCCTCGACGTGCTCCCGGACGTGCGGACGTCGTTCTCCTGGCAACGCCCGGTGCGCATCACCAGCGCGGGAGCGACGGGCAGCGAGAGCTGGACGTCGAACACGCAGGCGTCACTCGATGTGCTAGGGATGAAAGTGTCCGGCACGTACGAGCTCGACTCGACGCGGTCGCTCTCCGCGGCAGCCGCCTCCTTTGCCCACAAGGCCACGCTTGGCGTCAGCACGACCGCGCTCGACCTTGGGGCGTGGACGCTGGCGCCGACGTTCAACCTCAAGGGAGGGCATGAAAAGGGGGCCACAGCGTTGTCGGGATGGCTCAGCGTACGGGTCGGGGCGGACCAGTGGACGACGCGGACGGTGGCGTCGATGGACGTGTCCGGCCTTGGGACGGCCGTCGAGCGGTGGTCCGAGAAGCTGACGTCCACCGTAAGTTACTCGGGCATTGTGGGGCTGCGGCCTTCGTTGAGCTACACCGGAACGCGAAGCGTGACGCAAGTCGAAGGGCAAGGTTCGAAGGCCTCCATGACGCACTCCGTGAACGGTCGCCTCACGTGGTCCGGTGCGGACGGCTCGTCGGAATCGCTCGCCATCACGGGGCGGTTCCAGGATTCCGGATCGATGAACATGACGCTCGACAACTCCTACTCGCAGGACGTGACGAGTGTCTTGGCGGTATGGATCCCGGCACTCCGAGATGCCGGGGCCGCGGGAACCCCCGCGGTGCTCTTGCGCGCCGATCTCGCGGGGGATTGGCGTCGAGAAAGTGCCAAGGACAGCGCGAACTGGCAGGTAGGAGTCTCGACCGACGTCATGCTCTCCTCGACGTGGAGCCTCTCGCTCGGGCTCGCGTATCGTGGGGGGATCAAAACCTCGGTCGATGCCTTCCACGGGCTGATCGCGGAGCTCACCGTCGCCGTCGACTTCTAGCCGGTCGCCTACCCGCCGCCGATCGGGGGGAGGAAGGCGACCGTGTCGCCGTCCGCGAGGGGCGTCGTGCCCTCGGAGAGGAAGCGGACGTTGCGTCCGTTGACGAGGATGTTGAGGTAGCCGTCGCGAATCCCGTTGCGCAAGGCGTCGGCGAGCTCGGCGTGTTCGCGATCGAAGAACGAGAGAAGCGCGGTGACCGTTGAGGCCTGGCGCACGGGGACCGCGAGAGGAGCGCGCCCGGTCAGCTCGCGCAATCCCCCAAAGACGCGAATCGTCACCCGACCGTCGTCTAGTGGCACCGCGGGCTGTGTCTTGTTCATGATGAGATCGAGGTATACCTCCGTCGGATCGGGAACGCAACCCCGCCACCTTTTGCCACAACCCAGCCGGCCGCTATAATCGCGCCTCGTCCTGTACGCAAGGGGGAACTAGTCTGTGGACAAGCGAAGAGTGCTCGTCTGTAGCGCCTGGCCGTATGCTTCCGGGCTTCCGCATCTCGGGAACCTGGTAAGCTCGCTCTTGTCGGGCGACGTCTTCGCGCGCTATCACCGCCTGCGCGGGCGGGAGGTCCTCTACGTCTCTGGGTCCGACGCGCACGGGACGAGAATTGAGTTCGAGGCCCGCAAACTCGGGATCACTCCGCTCGAACTGGCGACGCGGACCCACGAGAGGATCTGCGAGATCCTGAAAGCGTTCGGCATCGAGTTCGACACCTACACGACCACGGAGTCTGAGACGCACAAGCAGTTTGTGCGCGACATCTACCTCGATATCGATAAGCGTGGGTACATCCGCACCCAGCAGGAATCGCGCGCGTACTGCAGGCGCTGCGGGCGATTCCTCGCCGACCGGTTCATCAGCGGGACGTGCCCGCGCTGCAACTCACCACACGCTCTGGGCGACCAGTGCGATGCGTGCGGCGCGATGCTCGAACCGGAGGAGCTCATCGGCCCCGCCTGCAGCTTCTGCGGGCAGAGCGACATCGAGTTCCGCAAGACGAAGCACTGGTACCTCGACCTGCCGAAGCTGGCTCCCGCTCTGCGCGAATACGTGGCCGCGCGCGGGTTCCAGGGAAACGTCCACTGGTTCACGCAGCAGATGATCGACGACGGCCTCAAGCCGCGGGCCATGACGCGTGACATCGACTGGGGAATCCCGGCGCCGTTCGAGGGCGCCGAGGGGAAGGTCATCTACGTCTGGGGCGAGGCTGCCCTCGGCTACGTCTCGGCCGTGATCGAGCACTTCCGCGGCGACGAGCGGTGGAAAGACTTCTGGTTCGGAGACGACGTCTTCCAGATCTACACAATCGGGAAGGACAACATCCCGTTCCACTCCCTCATCTTCCCCGGGCAGCTGATCGCGTCCGGGCGCGGATACCACCTACCGGATCAGATCGCGGCCACCGAGTACCTGAACTGGATCGGCGGCGAGAGCTTCTCCAAGACGCGCGGCGTGGGTCTCTATTGCGACGATGCGCTGCGGGTGATGGATGCCGAGCTGTGGCGCTTCTACCTGCTCTACAACCGCCCCGAGGCGCGGGACGTGGACTTCTCGTGGGAGGAGTTGGAGAAAGCGGTCAACGGCATCTTGATCTCGAACGTGGCCAACCTCATCAACCGTGTCGTCGCGTTCGTTCAGTCACGGTTCGAGGGAGTTGTTCCGGCGGCGGCGGCCGACGACGAAGTTGCGGCGCGGATCGCCGCGGTGGTGGCGGCGTACGAGAAGGCGATGGACCAGGGGATGCTCGGACAGGCGCTGCGCGCAGCGTGCGACTTGGCCGTGTTCGGCAATGAGTACGTGCAGCGGAAGAAGGCGTGGTCGACGAACGACGCAACAGCGGTGGCCGGAGGCGTCGAGATCGCGAAGACGCTCGCCATTCTCTTCCTGCCCTACGTTCCAGGCTTCGCAGGCGGAGTGCTGCGCGTTCTCGGGTTCGAGCGGCCGCGCTGGGAGGACGTGGACACTCCCGTGGGGGGCCGCAAGCTCCGCGGCGAGCGGATTCTGCTCCAACGAATCGATATCGCCGAGATTCGGGCGAAGATCGAGGGACAGGGGCCGCAGGCACCTGATTCGGAGCCGATCGCGGCGGACGCCGCGGACGTTGTTCGATACGAAGACTTCGAGCGACTGGACCTGCGGGTTGGCGTGGTCCGCGACGTGCAGCCGGTCGAAGGCGCCGAGCGGCTGTGGCGCCTCTCGGTGGATCTTGGAACCGGAGTGCGCACGTGCGTCGCCGGGCTGCGCGGATCGTACGAGGCGGAGGCGCTCGTTGGTCGGTCGGTCGTCGTCCTAGCGAACCTTGAACCGCGGGCCATTCGCGGCGTGCGCTCGGAGGTCATGGTCTTGGCGACGCAGGGAAGGACAACGGCTCTCATTGGGCCGGACAGGCCCGTCGATCCAGGCTGCGCAGTGAGGTAGTGTTGCAGGGTCGAGACGGTACCGCTAGAATCTGCTCCTGATTGGGGTGAAATCGATGTACGCAGTGATCGAGACGTGTGGAAGGCAGTACCGGGTTGAGCAGGGCGTGGAGTTGGAGCACGAACTCCTGCCGAACGTCGACGTCGGCCAGACGGTCGAGTTCGACAAGGTGCTGCTCTGGGTGACGGAAGAGGGAGTCCAGGTTGGAACTCCCTACCTCTCCGGCGTCACGGTGAAGGGCGAGGTTCGCAGCACCCGGCGCGGAGAGAAGATCATCATCTACAAGTACAAACCCAAGAAGGGGTACCGGCGAAAGCAAGGCCACCGGCAAGGGATCATGACCACGACGATCACGTCGATCGGTGGGTAGGGAGACGAGTTGGGCGAGATCCTCGTGCAGCGCGACGACACGAATCGTGTGATGGGCATTGCCGTTCGCGGCATTCGACAAGTGACGACCCTCGGGATGACGGTCTCCACCTTGCTGGAAGCTGCGGCGACAAGCCTGGAGGAGTACCTCCACGTCTCGGTGGAGAGTTCCTTCGGCACCGACATGAGACTCGTCGTCGATCGAGGAGACCCGCACTTGGACCGAGAGCTCGACGCGATTCTCGAGACGCTCGTCGTTGGGTTTCGCCTACTGGAACGCGACCACGCCAAGAACGTCACCTTGCACGAAGAGACAGTCGGGGTCGAGGTTCTGTAAGGAGTAGAGATGGCGCACAAGACAAGTACGGGCTCAACGCAGAACGTGCACGATAGCCCAGGCCAGCGGTTGGGAGTGAAGCGATTCGGTGGCGAGTGGGTCAATGCCGGCTCGATCATCGTGCGGCAACGGGGCACGAAGTACTACCCGGGTCGGAACGTCGGTCTGGGCCGGGACTTCACGATCTTCGCTATGGTGTCCGGCACCGTGCACTTCGAGAATCGCGGGAAGACAATCGTCAATGTCCTTCCTGCCGAGTCAGGAGAGTAGGCTGCCTCAGGAAGGCTCTGCAACCTGATGTTCGTCGATGAGGCAACTGTTCGTGTTCGCGGAGGGCGCGGCGGCGGCGGCGTCATCCACTTCCTTGCCAGTCGTCACAACCCGCTCGGGGGACCGGACGGCGGAAACGGCGCGGCGGGTGGCGTGGTTGTTCTCGAGGCCTCCTCTAGCATGTCGACGCTCTACTCGTTCCGGAATCGGCCGCTCTTCGCTGCCGATGCCGGCGGAAGTGGAGGCGCGAACAACCGCGCCGGCGCACGAGGCGAGGATCGCATCGTGCATGTGCCCGTAGGGACTGTGGTACGCGACGAGGGGACGGGCGAGACGCTCGCCGACCTTGCGCTGCCGGGCGACGAGGTGGTTGTCGCGCGAGGCGGCGAGGGCGGACGGGGCAACTCCAGTTTCGCCAGTTCTACGCGGACGACGCCGCGGCTGTGCGAACGCGGGCTTCCCGGAGAAGGCAGAACTCTTCGACTGGAGCTGCGGCTGATCGCCGACGTGGGGATCATCGGCTATCCCAACGTCGGGAAGTCGAGCCTCATTTCGGCGATCTCCGGCAAGCGCGCCAAGGTTGCCGACTACCCGTTCACGACTCTCGTGCCGAATCTCGGCGTCGTCGACGTCGATGGGCGTCACCAGTTTGTCGCTGTCGACGTGCCTGGACTGATTGATGGTGCGCACGAGGGCAGGGGACTCGGCGATCGATTCCTTCGTCACGTCGAACGGACGAGGGTCCTCATTCATCTCGTCGACCTTGCGGCCCTGGATGGACGCACCCCTCTGGAGGACCTCGCGCGGATCAACGGCGAGCTTGCGGCGTTCAACCCGGCGCTTGCGCAACGGCCGCAGATCGTCGCTGGGAACAAGTGCGATCTCCTGCAGGAGGACGCAATCGCCGCGATGCGCGAGACGTTCGCCGCGGCCGGCGTTGATCTTCTCCCCCTCTCGGTGGCGACCATGAGGGGAGTGCGCGAGCTCATCCAGCGCGCCTTCCGCGCGTTGGAGGAGGAGAGGTCAAAGGATGTCATCGCGCCGTCCGCGACGCGACGTCGCGTGTACGGCTACGAAGGGGAGACGGGCTTCGAAGTGACTCGCGCTGCGGATGGCTTCGTCGTCACCGGACGGTCGGTCGAGAATGCGGCCAGGAAGCTCGTGCTGTCTACACGGGACGCGCCCGAGTACCTGGCGGATCGCCTGGAGAGGATGGGGGCGCTGAAAGAGCTTCGCCGTCTTGGCTACCACGACGGCGACCCGCTGCGGATTGGCGAGGTTCGCATTGACCTTGTGCCGTAGAGTCGGTCTGTTCGGCGGCACCTTCGACCCTCCGCACCGCGCGCACCTCCTCGTAGCTCAGGAAGCGCTCAGACAATGCGGGCTCAGCCGGGTTGTGCTCATCCCAAACGGCGTGCCTCCGCAGAAGGACGGGCCGTCGGAGACGAAGGAGGATCGGTTTCGGATGGTCCAACTTCTCGTGCGAGGCCGGCGCGGACTCACGGCGTCGCGGATCGAAATCGACCGCAAAGGCCCGTCCTACACCATTGACACGATTCGCGCGATGAAGGATGATAGCCCAGAAGGGCTGTGCTTCATCCTGGGAGCCGACCGATTGCTGGGGATCGACACGTGGAGGGAATACAGAGCGCTGTTGCGGTCTGTGCCATTTGTCGTCGCGCCCCGGTCGGGGATTCCGTTGTCGTCGTTCAGCGGGCCTCCGTACGATGAGGCCACCATCCATGTGCTCGACATGGCCGCCGTCGACCTCTCGTCGTCGTTCGTGCGAGAGCGGGTGGCGAGTGGGGAGCCGATCGAGTCGTGGGTTCCGCGAGGCGTGGCGGCGTATGTTCGGAGCCGTGGCTTGTACCGGACGGGCGGAAGAGAGCGCGCACAGGGAATAGGAGGTTCGTATCGACAGTAGGAAGATGCGGGTGAACGAACGGATCCGCGTTCCGGAGGTTCGGGTCATCGACGAGAATGGCGAGAACTTGGGCGTACTGGCCACGGACAAGGCCATCGCGATCGCCAAGGAAAGGAAACTGGACCTGGTCGAGGTGGCTCCGCAAGCCAGCCCCCCGGTATGCAAGATCGTGGACTTCGGGAAGTACTACTACCAGCAGGAGAAGCGGGAGCGCAAACAGCAGCATCGCTCGAAGCTGAAGGAGATCAAGCTCACGATCAAGATCGGGGAGCATGACTTCCAGACGAAGCTGAACCGAGTTCGCGAGTTCTTGTCCAACGGAGATATGGTTCGCATCAGCATCTTCTTCCGAGGTCGCGAGATCATCCACGCCACCAAGGGGCACGAGCTCCTGCGCCGCGTGGAGGAAGAGGTCAAGGACATAGCCCGCGTTGAGGGCCAACCCATGGCCAAGGGCAAGATACTGCAGATGATGGTCGTGCCGTCGCAGCAGGGGTAGGCGGCTCGAGGAGGAGAGGCAGCGTGCCGAAGCAGAGAACGCATTCCGCTTCAAAGAAGCGCTTCACGCGGTCGAAGAGCGGGAAGCTCTTCCACGTGATGTCGAACTACTGGCACAAGAACGTGAAGAAGAGCCCGAAGGCGAAGCGACACGCGAGGAAGGCCAAGGAAGTGACCGGGGGACTGAAGAAGATGATCACCCGGATGATCGGGCCGAAGAAGAGGTAGACCCCGGGAGGGAGCGAAGGAGAAGAGCATGCCACGAGCACGTGGAGGCAACAAAAGAAAGGAGAGTCGCAAGAAGATCCTGACTCTCGCCAAAGGCTTCAAGGGCAAGCGAGGCACATCGCACCGGATTGCCAAACAGGCGGTGATGAAGGCCCTGAAGAACAGCTACATCGGACGTCGCCTGAAGAAACGAAACTTCCGAAGCCTTTGGATCACGCGGATCGGTGCAGCCGCGAAGCAGAACGGGTTGTCGTACTCGGCGCTCATCGGCGGCCTGGAGAAGCGAGGCGTTGCCATCAATCGCAAGATGCTCGCTGACATCGCGGCCCGCGATCCGGGGACGTTCGCCGAAGTCGCGAAGCTGGCGAAGGAAGAGGCCGTGAAGGGCTAACGAGTGATGCAAAACCGCGCGTGCCGGGGAGGGACCAGAGCCGACCAAAGGCAGGACCGATCCGGCCAGGCGCGAGGCATTGGGAATGAGGTGTTGTGGGAATCCCGGAGGTCACCCACGTGGTGATCTCTTCCTTTAGCCTCGGGAACGTAGAGCGACGGGCGATGAAGGACGAAGGCCAGGCATCTGTCGAGGTTTGCCTTGGTGTCGAGGGGATCGAGCTGCACGCGCACCACGGAGTCTACGACGAAGAGCAAGAGCGCGGAAGCCGGTTTCGGATTGACGTCGACATGATGGGGCGTTGGGGAGAGGCCGTCCGGAGCGACGATCTCCGGGATACCCTCGATGTCGATGCCGTCGTGCAGCACATTCGGAGCGTGAACCAGCGGCGACGTTTTCACCTCATCGAGTCCTTCGCCGGGGCAATCGCCGACGACTTGCTGCAGGAGTTCCCACGTCTGCTTGAGGTGCGAGTCTGCATACGGAAGCTTGCCTTCCCCGAGTGGGGACCCGAGGCATGCTCGTTCGCTGTGGTGACCAAACGTCAAACTTGAATCGGGTCGAGGCATACTTGCTGTTCGGATCGAACCTTGGGGATCGACGGCAGCTGATTGAGGGCGGGCTCTCGTCGCTCGAGAAGCGTGGCGTGGAGTGGACGGCCCGGTCGTCGTTCTACGAGACGGAACCGATCGGGGTCGAGGACCAGCCGTGGTTTCTCAACCTCGTAGCGCGGGCCGATCTGTCGCTCTCGCCCCGTTCCCTCCTCGAGGCCTGCAAGGAGACGGAGTGGGCAGCCGGTCGCCGTGCGGGGATCCGCTTCGGGCCGCGTCCGCTCGACATCGACATCCTCCTATACGCCGAGCAGAGCGTGGAGGAGCCCGACTTGGTGATCCCCCACGCCAGGTTGTGCGAGCGGCGTTTCGCGCTGATCCCGCTTCTGGAGATCGCGCCCGATCTCGTGGACTTCCGGGACGGCCGGCCGTTCGCAATCATCTTGAAGGGACTCGACGAGGGAAAGAAGGTGGCCAAATCGACGATAAGAGGATTCTGATCTCCGTCGACATGACGGAGGACGGGGACAAGAGGACGCGCGTCGCGCTTCTCGAAGGCGGGAAGCTCATGGAGATCTACTACGGGCACCCGTCGCGCGAGAAGCTCGTGGGCAACATCTACCGCGGCCGAATCGAGGATGTGGTCCCAGGAATGGGGTCGGCGTTCGTCGACGTTGGGGAGAGGAAGAGCCTGTTCCTTTCTCTCAACGAGCTGAACGACGGCATGCTCGAGGAGAAGGGCTTCAAGCCGTGGCAGGCGGGGATCCCGGTCGGCAAGCTGTTGCGTCAGGGGCAGATGATCACGGTCCAGGTGCGGCGAGACGGCATCGGGACGAAGAACCCGCAGGGCACGACGAAGATCAGCATTCCCGGCCGCTTCTGGGTCTACCTGCCGACAGAGGATCGCCTTGGCGTCTCTCGTCGCGTCGAGTCGGTGCGCGACCAGCGCCGAATCCGTCGGCTCGCGCGGACTTTGAAGAAGCCTGGCGAAGGAATGATCGCCCGCACGGCGGCTCAATGGGCAACGGACGAGGATCTCGAGCGGGACTACCGACTCCTCGTGGAGAGCTGGGACCGCGTCGGATCTGCGGCGAAAACCGCGACATCTCCGCGCCTCCTGTACAAGGCGATGGGGCTTGTTCAGGCGGTTCTACGCGACTGGATGGGGCCGGACATCGCGGAAGTCGTGGTCGACTCGCCGTTCTTCTACGAGAAGATCCACTCGTTCTTGGAGTACATGCAGATGGCGGCGCACAAGGAGCAGATCCGCCTCCACAAAGGGCCGGAGCCGTTGTTCGCCAAACACGACATCGACCGCCAGATCCAAGACAGCCTGTCGCGGCGCGTTCCGCTCGCCGGAGGCGGGTCGATCGTCATTGACGAGACCGAGGCTCTGATTGCGATTGACGTCAACACCGGCGGGGACGTGCGCCATCGCAACCAGGCCGCCGCCATCCTGAACACGAATCTGGAGGCGGCGACGGAGATTGCGCGGCAGCTTCGACTTCGGCAGATCAGCGGAATCATCGTCGTCGACTTCGTGGACATGGAAGACTCTCAGCACGTGCAGCAGATCATCGACAGGGTGCGGGAGGAATTGAAGAAGGATCGCGTGTCGGCGGACTTCGTCGACATGACCGGGCTCGGGCTCGTAGAGATCACACGCAAGCGACGCGGCGAGAGTCTGTCAGACATGTTGGAGAACGCGAAGTTCGACGCTTGATGGCCGATCGGCGCGAAGCGCCGATCGGCTAGGGAGTCTCTCCCCGACGTTGAGACTCCTGGCCACGTGGATGGCGAAGCGCCGATCGGCTAGGGAGTCTCTCCCCGACGTTGAGACTCCTGGCCGCGTGGATGGCGAAGGGCAGAGTGGCTGGCAGTCCCTCCCTTTCGGACGAGACTCGTGCTACAATACCGCACGCGGGCGCATAGCTCAGCTGGGAGAGCGTTCGGGTCACATCCGAGAGGCCGCAGGTTCGAGCCCTGCTGCGCCCACAGCGCGCCACCCCGATCGGCGCGTTCCGTATGGGTCAAGTGCGCGTCGGACCTGAGGTTCGACGCGTTTCCCTTTCTGAAGGAAGATGCGATGAGATCGCTGGTCACCGGGGCGACGGGGTTCATCGGCTCCCACGTCGCGCGGGCACTCCTGGATCGAGGCGACGAGGTCCGCGCTCTCGTTCGGACGGGAGCGGATCTCCGCAATCTCCGCGATCTGCAGGTCGAGACCGTCGTCGGGGACGTGCGCGACGCGGACTCGCTCGAACGGGCCATGCATGGTTGCCAGCGCGTGTTTCATGTGGCCGCCCTCTACTCGTTCTGGGTGCCAGATCCGGCGCTTCTTGACGCAGTCAATGTCGTCGGGACGCGCAACGTCTTCACCGCCGCCGAACGAGCGGGGATCGAGACGGTCGTCTACACGAGCTCGGTGGCTGCGCTAGGTGTCCCGCGCAGGGGAGAGATCGCCACCGAGGAGACTCCCTTGGATCCGGCACGGATCGTGGGAGCCTACAAGAGGAGCAAGTACGTCGCGGAGCAAGTCGCCGCCGAGTTTGCGAGGCGGGGGCTGCGCGTCGTGATCGTCAATCCCTCGTTCCCCGTCGGTCCAGGAGACGTCAAGCCGACGCCGACCGGCCGCGTCATCGTCGACTTCCTCAACGGCCGGATGCCGGCCTACGTGGACACAGGGATGAACGTAGTCAGCGTCCGCGACGTTGCCGCCGGGCACGCGCTGGCCGCCGAGGAAGGGCGCTCCGGGGAGCGGTACATTCTCGGCGGCGAGAACCTCGCGCTGAAGGAGTTCCTCTCCCGCTTGAGCGAGGTGAGCGGACGGAGCGCGCCACGGGTTCGCCTTCCGTACGCGCCGGTCGCGGCGCTTGCGGGAGCCAACGAGTGGCTGTGCAGAGTCACGGGGCGAGAGCCGCGGCTCACGCGCGACACGGTCCGTATGTCTCGCCACACCATGTTCTACAGTCCCGAGAAGGCGATCCGCGAGCTCGGCTTGCCCCAAACACCGGTCCGCGAGGCCTTGGCGAGCGCCGTGGCCTGGTTCGTGGCGAACGGCTACGCGCGCCCGACGCGGCCGGAGTAGATGAGGTCGGAACCCACCCACTCGATCGAGATGTCGGTCAGCCGGAGTGCGTCCGCGAGCCGCTCCGAGCCGAGCCCGCCGACGGCGGGCACGGCGTCACGCCCGCCGATGAGGATCGGGGCGATGACGAAGGACACGCGATCGACGAAACCCGCAGCAAGAAAAGCTGCCGCCGTCTCTCCGCCGCCCTCGATGAGAACGGAATCGACGCCGGCTTCGCCCAGTCGTTCGAGCAAGAGCCTGAGGTCCACATCGCCACGTCCGGTAGGCAGTTCCCAGACCTGGCAGCCGGCCGACTCGAGCTCTGCTCGCCGGGCCGAGTCGACGCGTGCCGCGGCGAGGATCGGACGACGTTCGCCACCAAGCAGGCGCGCTGTGAGCGGAAGCCGCGCGCTTGGATCAAGGACGATCGGCAGGGGATTGCGGCCGACGACATGACGGACCGTGAGTTCCGGGTCATCGGTGAGCACTGTCTTGATGCCGACGAGAATCGCCGCGTAACGTCGTCGCCAACGATGAACCCTGACCTGGGCCGGCTCGCCGCTGATCCAGCGCGCATCTCCCGTCCGCGTCGCGATGCGACCATCGAGGCTCGTGGCCAGCTTGAGGTGGACAAACGGGATCCGGGTCGTGATGTACTTGAAGAAGATCTCGTTCTGGCGCATCGCGACGTCTCGCAACAGGCCAACCTCCACGTCGATTCCAGCGGCACGGAGGGCCGCGACGCCGCGTCCGGAAACGAGGGGATTCGGGTCCTCGGCGGCGATGATAACGCGTGCGATGCCGACCTGGATCATGCGATCGGTGCACGGCGGCGTCTTCCCGAAATGAGCGCAGGGCTCGAGGGTGACGTAGGTTGTGGCGCCGCGCGCGCGCTCCGCCGCTTCGTCGAGGGCGAAGACTTCGGCGTGTGGGCCGCCGAAGCGGCGGTGGTAGCCGCGGCCGACAATGAGTCCGTCCCGGACAACGACGGCGCCCACGAGGGGATTCGGGGAGACGTCGCCTTCTCCCATCTCCGCGAGGTTGAATGCGAGGGTAAGAAACTCGTCGTCTCTCACCGTGCCGCCTCCAGGAGGGCGCGCATCGCGCCAAGGCGGTCCGCGGCTCCGAAAATGGCGGATCCGGCAACGATAATCTCAGCGCCCGCTGCGACCACGCCGCCCACGTTTCCGGCGTAGATCCCACCGTCCACGGCAATGTCCACGGCGCGGCCGCCGATCCTCTGAGACAGATCCCGAATGCGCTCCAAGGCGTCCGGGCGAAACGCCTGCCCCCCGAATCCGGGCTCGACGCTCATCACGAGGGCAACGGAGACGTCGTCGAGGAGAGGCGCAATGCGTTCGAGGCTCGTCCCGGGGCGCAGGGAGACTCCGACGGACGCGCCCGTTTTGCGGATCGCGGCGATCGCCCGCTCCGCGGAATCGAGGGCTTCGACGTGGAAGATGATGCAATCGCCGGGGCGCACCTCGAACTGCGACGCATACTCCGCCGGGCGGTTGATCATCAGATGGATCTCGAAGGGGAGGTCAAGGCGCCGCCGAAGCGCGTTGACCACCGGCGGGCCGAACGTCAGGTTGGGGACGAAGTGGCCGTCCATCACGTCCCAATGGAGGCGTGAAGCGAGCGGCGCCACGGACAGCGCCTCGTCGAGGAGGCGCGCGAAGTCCGCGGACAGAAGGGACGGTGCGAGCTTCATCGGCGGCGATTCGCCGACAGGAGGAGCATCACGAGTTGCAGCGCGGCCATGGCCGCCGCCGCGACGTACGTGAGGGCGGCTGCGTGCAGGACCTCCTTGACCGCCCCAAGCTCCTCGACGGTCACCATGCCCGACTGCTCCAGCGCGTGAACGGCCCGTCGGCTGGCGTCAAACTCGACGGGCAGCGTGACGAGCGTGAACAGGACGGCGGTCGAGAAGAGGATGATGCCGGCCGTCATGAGGACCGGAAGCTGCGTGAAAATGCCGACAATGAACAGGGGGATGGCAAGCTGGGAGCCGAAGTTGGCGATCGGGACGATGGCGGTCCGAAGGACGAGAGGAGCGAAGCTCTTTGCGTGCTGCATGGCGTGACCCGCCTCGTGGGCGGCCACGCCGATCGCCGCGATCGAATTCGACTCCGGCGCCGACAGTCGCAGGACCTTCTTTCGCGGGTCATAGTGGTCGCCCAGCCGCCGGTCGGTGCGCTCAATGCTCACGCCGTCGATGTGCTGCGCCGTCAGGATGCGTCGCGCGGCGTCCTCGGCGCTCAGATGGCGGGCCACCTCGACCGTCGAGTAGCGGTTGTACGTCGAGTGGACCTTCCACTGAGCGTAGGCCGCGAGAGCGATCGCCGGCAGCAGAATCACAAGGCTCGTCATGTCAAACATCGTCCCCACCGCCTCCTCGTCCGTTCCGTAGGGAAGTATAAGGTGGGCCGCAAGACACGGCAACCGCAGTTGTGTCAGCGTTGTGGGGGCGCTGGATCCCGGGAGGGCGCGTCACGACGCGGGGCGAGAGAGGGTCGATAAGCCGGATTCTGTCGCGGAGAGACATTCATCTATGCGGCCTACCCGAAGGCTCGAACGGGCCGTTCTCAGACGCCTTCCTACTTGGCCTTGCTCCGACCAGGGTTTGCCGAGCCGACCCGGTCGCCCGGGCCGCTGGTGGTCTCTTACACCACCGTTTCACCCTTGCCTGATCCCGGCTTGCGCCGGGCCATCGGCGGTCTGCTCTCTGTTGCACTTTCCCGAGGGTCACCCCCGCTGAGATTTCCTCAGTGGTCCGCCCTGCGGAGTCCGGACTTTCCTCCAGCCGGCACTTTCGCCACCGGCCAGCGTCTCTCTAACCCTCTCTCTACCGTCCGCGCCGATACCCACACCGACGACAGTAGTATACGCTGTGTGAACGGCGCACGGTGCGGAAGCGCGAACGCTCAACGCGGAGAATGCCCGCGCAACGCGGACACACACGACGATGAACGACGAACGCGAGGACGGCGACGATCCCAAGGGGCGCTCCGACGGCAACCGCGATGGGCAGACCGCCGCCCGACGACGCCGGTCTCTGTTTCGCTAGCGCGGCGCTGGCGCGGACCGCGGCTGGAAGGCCGCGCAGCTCGTTGAACAACGCGCGGACGGCCTCCTCGATGCGGCGATGGCCGACAAGGTCCCGCATGCGCTGTTCGAGACGCTGCTCGATCCCAGCGAGCTCCGCGCGTACGCCGCTGCTTGCGACGACGGAGGCCGTCCAGTCCGAGCCGACGCGCAGGAACACGGCGAGGATGGCACGGCGCGGCGACAGATTCCAGGCTCCGAAGACGGCATCGGCGAGTTGCTCGACGGTGGGATACGCGCTCTCCCAACTCAGAAGAACATACACGTCGATCCGCAGAAGCTTGGCGATCTCCGCGATGGACGCGTTGACTTCATCCCGTCCATGGCGGTCGAAGACGGCCCCGTAGTCAGAGAGGTTCCCGATCGGGGATGGCACGCTGGTCGCAGAGGCACCGGAAGAGATCCCAAGCGCGCCGGCGACTACAAGACAAAGAGAATACGCGAGCAGTGTTCGCACGTGACGATCTCCCTGCCCGCTCGCACGCGTTCCGCGGTGTTCGCGCTGACCCGGATCTTGCATCCGCCGCACGTGCCATGCTGGATGGCGGCGACGGGGTTGGAGAGCGTGGCGCGAAGTGCCTCATACTGCGCCAGGAGGTAGGGTGCCATCGCGGAGGCAAGAGCAACGCGTTCGTTTCGGAGTTGGGCGAGGCTTCCTTCTTCCGTCTCCCGGGTCTCGCGCATGGCGGCGGCGACTTGGGCCTGCAGATGCTCTTCGCGCGGCACGAGATCAAACTGTGCCTGCGCAAGATGGGCGCGCGCCGCCTCGACCGTGGACATGAGGTCAAGCGCCTCATCTTCCAGACGACCGATCCGGACCTTCTCGCTCACGATCTTTACGCGCAGGTCCTCCATCTCTTTGAAGCTGATGATGCCCTTGTCGAGCCGCTCCTGATACGCGCGGATGTGCATGTCCAGCTCGTCGACTTCGAGGTTGCGCGCCCGGCTCTCGAGGTCGGACCTCTGCAGGGCGTCGCGGAGCGAGGCGACGTTCGCTCGCTCCTGGGCGATTCGATCTTCCAGCTGACGGCGATGGTCGACAAGTCGGTCCAGGTGGGCGATGAGGTCAAGCAGCCGGACGTCAGCCTGCTGAAGGTCCAGGAGCTGCTTGGTCTCACTGAGCACAGTCACCCCCGCGAGAAATGGATCCTCCGACTATACGGGAGCGGATGGTGGCGTGCAAGGAAGTGCTGATCCTGCCTACACACCAGGTAGTCCTCCGAGTCCCTGTGCCAGAGGGCCAAGCTTCTCCTGCGCCGCCTGCTGTGCCTTGCGTTGCGCCTCCTGGACGGCCGCCACAACGAGGTCACAGAGCATCTCGACGTCCGCCGGGTCGACAACCTCTCGCTCCAGTACGAGCGACACCAGATCTCCCTTCCCCGTGACGGTGGCCGTCACCATGCCGCCGCCGGCCGTCGCGGAAATCCGCAGGTCGCCAATCTCGGCCTGCGCCCGCTCGAGGTCCTCTTGAAGCTTCTTGGCCTGCTTCATCAGGCCCCCAAGATTCCCGATCCCCTTCACGATGCCTCCTTCACGATGCGGCCGTCGAAGACTTGGCAGACAAGTCGGGCCTTCTCCAACAGGAGCTCCCGCGGAAGCGCCTTCCGCTCAACGTTCTTGTCGTAGCGCACGTCGACCCGCCACGAGTCTCCGAAATGGCGGCGCACGGCCCCGGCGACGTACTGCATGTTCTCGTTCTTCTCGAGGCTGTCCTTGTGGAACGTATGCTCTGGGTGAAAGGACAAGACGAGGAGCGTCCCGTCAAGCGAGGGGACTGCCTCGGTCAGATACGCCGCGATGGCAATCCGATCTTGCTCGACTTCGCGGAGCATGGCGCTCCATGCTGCCGCCATCTCCGAAGGAAGCAGAGGTGGGGCCTCTCGTCCCGCGACGGGCGCCGCCTGCGCGGGGAGAGGAGCCGTCGCCTTTCCCGGGAGTTCGCTCGCCGGCTTGGTTGAGACCGTCGAGGGACTCCCCTTGCCTGTTGGCGTCGACGTTCTCGGGGCGCGGGCCGACGTCGGTGACGTGGCGGAGGGCGGCCGCGGCAAGAGAGAGTCGGCGAGGGCCAGAACGCCGATCTCCATGCGAATCTGTCGGTCGAGGGCGCGGAAGAGATCGGCTCGCACGGCCAGCAGGCCGCGAGCGAGCGCAACGTCGCGATCGGCGCTGCCCTCGGAGTTCGCGATCCGCTCACGGAGCAAGAGGACGACATCGCCGAGGAAGATCTCCAGGTCCTTCCCGCGCTCGGCGAGAGTGTCAATGGTCTCCAGCAGGGCACGTCGATTTGAACCCTCAAGCGCCTCGACGAACGCTAGCTGGGTCTCACGCGCCGCAAGGCCCAGCATGTCAAGGATGGCAGCCTCCGTGATGCCTTCGCGATCGTAGGTTGCTGCCTGCTCGAGCATGACCACAGCGTCGCGCAGCCCGCCGTTCGCGCGACGCGCGAGAAGAGTAGACGCTTCATCCGAGAGCCGGACGTTTTCTGCCGCGGCGATGCGCTTCAGGTGGGCATCGATAGCGCTCACCGACAGGCGACGGAACTCGAACGCCTGACACCGCGATACGATCGTGCGGGGCAGCTTGTGCGGCTCCGTCGTCGCGAACACGAACATCGCGTGAGATGGGGGCTCCTCAAGCGTCTTGAGAAGGGCGTTGAACGCCTCGGTGGTGAGCATGTGGACTTCGTCGATGATGTAGACCTTGATTCGGAGGTCCGTCGGCGCGAAGCAGACCTCCTCGCGAAGCTTGCGGATGTGATCGATGCCGCGGTTCGACGCGCCGTCGATCTCAACGATATCGAGGGAGCGGCCGGCGGAAATCGTCAAGCAATTCGCACATTCATTGCAGGGTTCACCGTCCGTTGGCGTAAGGCAGTTGACCGCACGAGACAGGATGCGGGCAACCGAGGTCTTGCCAATCCCGCGCTCGCCTGCGAACAGGTAGGCATGAGCCGCGTCGCGCGCGCTGACGGCGTTTCGCAGCGTACGCACAATGTCGTCTTGTCCGACGACGTCGGCAAAGCGCTGCGGCCTCCAACGGCGGTACAGCGATAGGCGTCCGACCGGCTCAGCCACCCTACTCACCCCCCCTACTGGTCGGGGAGACTGGATTTGAACCAGCGGCTTCCTGCTCCCAAAGCAGGCGCGCTACCAGGCTGCGCCACTCCCCGGACGTGAGATTGGCTCCGCCAATCTTCGCTCGCGGGAGCTCGTTCTGCCGCTCCCCGGACGTGAGATGTGCTCCGCCAATCTTCGCTCGCGGGAGCTCGTTCTGCCGCTCCTCGGACGTGAGATTAGCTCCGCCAATCTTCGCTCGCGGGGCCCCGTTCTGCCGCTCCCCGCGTCCCGCCGATTATAGAGATGGGGTCTGCAGGGTTCAATCTGGAGCGGGCCGCGATCTCTGTCTCACCAGGCGCAGACCGAGGTCAACGAGGAACAGGCCGAGAGCCACGCCGAGGAGATACGGGAACAGCGCGATGTCCCTGCGCCCGCCCGCCGCGCGGACGGGTATCAGGCCCTGTCCGCCGATGAGGAACTGGCCGCGTGTCGCGGTGGCTAGTTCGGTCAGTGCCGTAGCGTCCACGCCGAACGCGTCGTACTCCTTCGAGTAGGGGATCGAGACCGGGAGGGAGAACGAACGTGCCGTGCGCTTCTCCTGCACGAGGATGGCGTGCGCTCCCTCCGCGGGTGTAGGGAACGTGGCTCGATACAACCCGGGGGCCGCCTGCCGTGCTGCGATCGGTTCCGCGTCTGGAAGCAGCGTCCCGGCGAAGGAGAGGAAGTTGTCGAACGTCCCGCGGGAGTCTCGGGCGTCGATCCAGAGAGTGCTGCTGTCGGGACCGACGTCCAACGTTGTCGTAACGCCGGTGGCTACGGTTGCGAGAGGCTCCGTCGTCTGAAGAAACCGGTCGAACAGCCCGGCCATGCCGCTCCACGCGAGCCAGTCGGGCGACCAAACGCCGCCGAGGTCGGCGTTGAGCGTCGAGACGCTGCCCAGGCCGATTCGCCAGGTGGCGAAGATGGGATCCTCGTCGGCCCGGAGCAGAGTCGCAGCCTCCGCCCGCGGGTAGGTGAGGATGTACCCGCGCAGGTGGGGCAGGTCGGCGATGTCGAGAAGCGGTCCCGGGGCGGGCGTGACCTCAATGTCGCCGGTCACAAATCGACTGCGGCTCAACCGCTGGGTGACCTGCATGGTGAGCTGCGGCAGCGTCGCGAAGCTGTTCGAGAGGAAGAGCTCGCCGCGGCCATGTTCCACCATGCGGCGCAGGAACGGGATGTTCGGGTTCGACGAGATGCCGATCGCCGAGAGCGTGATGTCGGGGTGCTCGTCGAGCTTCCGGAGGAGCCCCGGATAATCTCGACCGACCTCCGTGGTCTGGCCGTCGGAAATGAGGAGGATCTGCTTGACGCGGGAGTCCGTTCGGATGAGACGACCGACCGCATCCTCGAGCGGATAGTAGACATCGGTGCCGCCGTACGCGCCGATCGAGGCGATCGCTCGGTAGGCGTCGACCCCGTCCCCAAGGCGCTGCAGGGGGAACACCCAGTCGTACCTGTCGTAGAAGCCGATGATGCCGACGAGCGTCTCGCCCGGCAGCAGGAGGACGCTGGCCGCGGTGGCCTCTCGCAGGGTACGAATCTTCGTCTTCGGTCCCGCGAGCTCGTTCATGCTGCTCGATCGATCGAGGAGGTAGACGATCGCCAGACTGGGTTCACGCCCGACCTCCGGGACGGTGAACGAGATCGGAAGGAGGTCGTCGATGGAGCCCGTGGAGAAGCCCCGCACTTCCTGCTCGCCAAGGATGACAAGGAGGCCGCCGCCGAGATAGCGGACGAACTGCTCGAGATCCTGCGACTCGCGTTCGTTCAGGTCGGCCAGCGGCTGTCCGGCAAGGATGACTTGTCGATAGTCCGCCAACGCTGTCAGCTGCGGAACGCGCGGCGCAGCGACGAAGGCGAGGCCGATTGCGCGAAGGAGGGCGGGGACGGCCGAATCGCCGCGAGGATCGACCACGAGGACGGAAGGATGATTCACGGTCCGCAAGGAGACCGATCGTGCGTCGTTCTCAAGGACGGGGTCGTCGGGCCTCTTGACGATCACCTTGTACTCGAAGAATCCTGCGTCCGGCGGCGAGTCGACGAATCGATGCGCCGACCGGCCCGCAGGCAACTCCACAGCGCGCACCTCGACGAGATCGCCATTGCGATAGACGACGAGGGAGGCAGCGCCAGGCGAGACGGATTCGATCTCCACGTCGATCGCGATCGGACGTCCCACAGCGGACTCTGCGGGCGCGACGACCGCGGCGACTCGGGCATCGCCCGGAAGCGGGGAGCCGATCGGCACAACGGAGATGGGGACGCGGGCGAGCTGGGCCTCGGCGACGGCGGCCGCAACATCGGACGGAAAACGGCCGTCCGAGAGAAGGACGATCTGGTTCGCCTCGCCGGCGGGCAGCGCGGCAAGCGCGAGTTCGACGGCGTCCGCCAGGTTGGACCCGGAATCGCGTAGGGGAGGCGGGGGCAGCGCCGGGGTGGACCCGAGCGGCGACTCTACGTCCGCGGACTCGGCGAATCCGACGACACCATAGCTCCAGCGCGGCTGCGCCGCTGCGAGCGCCTCCATGGCAACGACGGCGTCGCGATCCTCGACGCTGCGCGTCACGCTGGCCGACCGATCGACCAGGAAGAGGACGTTGTTCGTCGAGTCCTGGGTAACGATGCGCGGATCCGAAATGGCCACGACGAAGAGGAGCGCGACGAGCGCACGAACGAGCGGGTAGCTCGATCCGCGTCGGGCGAATCGGAAGAGGAGCCCGAGCACCACGGGGGCGGAAAGCAGCGCGAGCGGCGTCCCGAACCGGATCACTGCGTCCTCCCACGTTCGCTCAGGCTGCGCCGGTAGAGGAAGGACTCGGCGAGGAGCAGCGCGAGGCCGGCGCCGGCGAGAAGAGGCCACAGGCGCGATGATCTGTCGCGGAGTTGGGAGGACAGCGGCGGAAGCGATGCCGCTGTCGTCGTAGCGGGTTCCACAGCGGCGAAGCTCGGAGTCTCGCCTGGATCGACGTTCACGGAGATGACGCACGTCTCGCCCCCGATCCGGATCGTGTACTGGCCAGGACGGTCCGGAAAGAAGCTCCGCTGTTCGGGCAAGAGTTCGAGAGCTCGCCCGTCGGGTCCGAGCAGTTCGACGGACTGTCCTCCGGATCCGAGAGACACGGGGCCGCCGACGAGCGTCCACTGAGACGCTGCGGCAGGCCGCGCGGGCATGACGCGGGCGACGAGGTTGCGGATGAGAATGGGGAAGTCGACGGTGATCGGAAGATTCGTCGCGACGAGGTCCGACGGGAGGACCACGATGAGCCGGTCGGGGTCAGGGATTCTGAGCGCGAAGGGGCTGTCGCCGACGGACAGGAGAGAGAGGGACGGGAGGAGGATGTCCACCAAGGGCAACCGCTCTGCGTAGATATCGCTCGGGTGGATGCCGTTGAGGAGGGGGTCGTCGGCGACCGCTGCGACAACGCCCGATATTGTGCGGTCGCCGATCGTGATGACGTCGCGGACTGCGCTGTGGACCAGGAGCACGTTCCCATCGGGCAAGGCGTCGATGTCCGTATCGTAGACGACGGTGAGGTCGGCCGGCGGGACGTCTACGAGGCGGATCGGCGCGGCGGCATCGAGTGCGGCCATGAGGTAACGGCTGCTCTTGCCAATCCAGTGAACCTGCAGGCCGCCGAAACGCTCCAGCGAGGCGTATCGAACGTTGTCGTAAGGGGACGCATCGTTGGCGTTGACGGACGCTACGAAGCGCGAGCCGCGCGACGCGGGAAACGGGATGACGTACGCGGCCTCCTCGCCGGGTTCGAGCGAGGCCTCGATGGTCGTACGGCTCCTATCGTCGACGATCTCAAGCCGCAAGGACTGCGATGCGTCCGACCCATTGGTGAGCTCGGCGAAGGCAGAGACCCCTCCACCGTCGGGGTTCTCGCGGACCGAGAACGCGGTGATGCCGATGTCGCTGCCCTCTGAGAATGTCTCGACGCGCAACGGGAAAGGCACGGCGTCCGGGGCATGATCGCTGAGGAGGATGATCTGCTCGTAGGCCGATGCCCCCCCCACGGCCGCGAGCCCGCTCGCGAGGTCGGCGGGTCGGCCATCTCCTTCCCATCCGGGGGACGTGGCGGCAAGAGCTCTGCTGACAGTGGTTTTGTCCGTCTCGTTGGCGACGAGCGCTCGTGGATTCTTCGAGAAGAGAACGACGGAAGTCGAAGACGACGGGTACGTGGCAAGAATCTCGTCAACCCGCCGGACGGCGGCCTCATAGCGCGTGATCCCCGAGTTCATGCGCGTCGACATGCTCGCGCTCGCGTCGACGACGATGGCGAGGCTCGCGAAGCCTGAGTGCTTCGACGTCCACAGAGGCTGCGCGATGGCGAACACCACAGCAACGACGGTTGCGAGTTGGAGGATGACAAGCGGGTCGAGGAGGGAACGAAGCCGCTGGGTGCGCGCCGACGCCGAGTCGCGGAGCTCACGCCAGATGAAGAACGTTGCGACCTCTCGTCGCCGCTGCCGCGAACGAAGGAGGGCGAGGAGGACCACGATGAGCGCGGTGGCAAGCAGGGAGAGCGCCGCAGGGAGAACGAAGCTCATCGGAGAATCCCTCCGGCGCGAAGATCCTCGTAGATGAATCTCTCCAGCGGGCGGTCCGTCGTGACGACAAAGAGCGGAGCCTTGTGGCTCTCGAGTTGACGGCGCAGCGCGGCCTCGTAGTCGGCGAACCGCGTCCGATACGTCTCGAGGGTGCCCGGGCCGACGGAGAGCAGCGTCTGTTCGTCGGTCTCGATGTCCTGAAACCGAAAGGGGCCCGTGTGCGTTGGCGCGATGTCGTCGCGATCGAGGACCTGGATGGCCACGATATCGTCGCCCCGATAGGACAGGCGGGCGAGCGGTTCCCCGAGGTCGTCGGATGTGAGAAAGTCACTGATCAGGACGACGATGCCCGTCTCCCGCGTCTGAGAAAGGAAGTCCTCGACGCTCCGCGCCAGGGAGGTCCGCCCTTGCGGGTCGATGCCGGAGAGGGCTCGCAGGAACCGGCTGAACTGCGCCATGCCGTGACGCGGCGGGACCGACTCGGCGAGCCGTTCCGCGAAGGGGAACAGCCCCACCCGATCGAGGTTGCGCAGAGCGAGGTACCCCAGCGCGAGGGCGAGTTGTGACGCGTAGACAGCCTTTGGCGGCCGCCCTAGGCGCATCGAGGCGCTCGTGTCGACGAGGAAGTAGACGGGGACGTCGAGCTCTTGGACGAACGTCTTGACGAGGAGCCGCTCGAGGCGCCCGTAGATGTTCCAGTCCACGTAGCGCAGGTCGTCCCCCGGGACGTAGTCACGGTAGTCGGCGAACTCGATGCTCATTCCGGCTCGAGGGGAGACGTGCCCCCCGGAAAAGCGGCCTCCCTGACGGCGATGCGACATGAAACGCAGGTTCGCCAGACGGCGAAGGAAATCCTCGTCGATGAGCTGCTGCATTAGAGTACCGGCACCTTCTGCCAGACGTCCCGGAGGATCGTCGTCGACGACGCACCTTCCGCCTCGCCTTTGAAGTTCAGGATCATTCGATGGTTGAGCGCGGGCAGAAACACGGCTTCGATGTCGGAAGGCCGGACGTGGACTTCGCCGCACAGAAACGCGTGGGCCTTGGCGGCCCGAATCATGGCGATGGCAGCGCGCGGGCTGGCACCGTACTGCACGAAGTCACGGACCATCGCCGGCGCCTGCGCGCTGCCCGGGTGCGTGGCGAGCACGAGTCGGGCGACGTACTCCCGCAGACCCGCGGCGATCGGCACATCGCGGACGACGGATCGCGCGTCGAGGATGTCCTGCGCGGTGGCCACGGGGGCGGGGAAGACGATGTCCGCAACCTCCGTGTTGAGAGTCGTAATGCGCACCAGCTCGTCGAGAGAGGGGTACTCGACGCTGATCTTGAGCATGAAGCGGTCCAGCTGCGCCTCGGGAAGCGGGTACGTCCCCTCCATCTCGATGGGGTTCTGGGTCGCCAGGACAATGAACGGCTCGGCCAACGCGTAGGTCGTCCCCGCGACGGTGATGGTGCGCTCTTCCATGGCCTCGAGTAGGGCGGATTGGGTCTTCGGCGTCGCGCGGTTGATCTCATCGGCCAGAACGATGTTGGCGAACAGCGGGCCGCGAGAGAACTCGAACCGCCTGTCGCCCCCCGTCTCGCGGATGATGTTCGTCCCGATGATGTCCGTCGGCATGAGATCGGGCGTGAACTGGATTCGCGAGAACGGAAGGCCGAGTGAGTGGGACAGCGTCCGGACGAGCAGCGTCTTTCCGAGACCGGGCACGCCTTCGAGGAGGACATTGCCGCGGGACAGGAGAGCGATCAGCGTGCGGCGGGTAACGTCCTTCTGACCGACGATCACCTCGCCGAGCGCCTTTTCCAGGCGCGAAAATGCGTCGAACGCTCTCGTCAGGCTGACTTCGGTGGTCATGGGGTTTCCTCCGTGATGCGCTGGAAGTAGTCGCGGATGATCTCGGCGGCGCCTGCAGGCAAATCCCGCGCCGAGAGCAGGGATTGAACTTGGCCGGGATCGAGCGTCCACGTCGCGACCTGGCCGGTTGTATCGGACGCCTGTTCGACGGGGACGCCGCGCGTGATGTACGAGGAGACGTCCCCGGACTCGCCAAGGACGGCGGGAGCAGCAACAGGGGCGACGTCCCCGACGCCGGCCTCATCGAAGATGGGAGTCTCGTTGGGCATCGCGGCGGAGGGGCTCGTCTCCCCCTTTGCACCCGTGGAGGCACCGGATGACGCGCCGTCCTCCGGAGTGCCCGGCGATGGAAGCGAGCCCGCCGTCGCGTCGGCCGCATCGGAGGGCTCCTCGTTGGATCGGACGTCCGACCGGGTCGCATCGCTCGCCGGCGCCCCCTGCGATGCCGATGGGCTGAGAAGCTGCGAGATCGTCCGCCGCAAGGCTTCGACGTCCGATGCCGCCGCCGCCTCATCGACCGCCTTGGCAAGATCGGGCGACGCGGCCGCGGCGGCATCCCGCAGCCTCTGGATCTCCTTCGCAGACGGAAGGTCACCGTTCGCCTCCAGTCGACTCTGGAGCCTCTCGAGTTCCTGGTGCAGGGCGGCGCTGGCATCCTCACTTTCGGGGCCTGTCGCTGCGTCCGATCCTGGAGCCCAAGCCGCGGAGCTGCTGGCGAGCGCTGGGCGGAGCTCGGAGAGAATCTCGCTCAGCGTGCGTTGGTTCATGCTGGCTGCGGACCTAGCGGGGGCCGGCGAGCCGGCAGCCGCGTGCCCGGAGGTCACCTCCTCGTCGTCGTTGCGAGCCTCGGGAGCGCCGCCGGAATCCAGAGCAGTGGGCGCGATCGCGGCGGAGAGCGCGGGCCGCCGGCCCAGGGCATCCGAGCGCGCCGGGTGCGGAGAGAAGAGGGGAAGAGCCAGCGCCAGCGCCACGGCCGCGAGGGGTACCACGGCGAGGAACGGAAGACGCCTCGGGACAGGAAGGGCCCGTTTCCACTCTGGCGCGATGCGCACGACGTCGCGGAAGAGACGTTCAGAGAAGACTTTCGGACCCCGATGCTCCTCGATTTCGAGGAGCGTGCTGAGGCGGGCGTCGAGTCCAAGGCGGATGTCCACCTCCAGGAGAAGCCGAGAACGCGGCCGTCTCGCGTGGGCACCCACGAAAAAGGTCACCGTGGCGGCAAGGAGACCGGTGCCGGCAAGCAGAGGCATCGTCCATGTGGGGAGAGGGCGCCCGAGGAACGTGAAGGTCAACGCCAGCATGAACGCGAGACACGCGGTGGCGGTAACGGTCCAGCCCGCGGACACCATTCCGCGGAGGCGACCGTCGCGGCGCTCCAGGGCATCCACAACCTCACGGAAGCTGTGCATGAATGCTCCTTGCCGTCTGACGTACTCCCCACAAGAAGAGCACCGTGCCCAGTCCGCCAGGGACGAGGAAAGCGAACCACAACTCTGCGCCATGGAGCCCCGTCGTGATCATGGAGAAGATCGCGTACGGCGGGCACAGAAGGGCGACCGGACGCAGCGGGGCGAAGACGAGCCCGGCCGCAAGGGGAATCCCGAACACTGCACCGGCGACAGCAAAGAGGGGGGAAAACACGCCCACTCCGCGCCGAACGCTGTGGCAGCCAACGTGAAAGGCGGCGGCGGAGAGCGCGAAATCGACCACCGCGGTGTACGCCCAAGCTAGCCACAGCGTCGAGACGTGGGTCCCGGCCGTAAGGACGATGCAGGTGACGACGTAGGGCACGACAAGCAGTTGCGCGAAGACTACCTGCAAGGGAAGGGATAGGAGCTGCCGGCGCTGCAATCTGGGGAGAAGCTCCACCGTCCCGCCTCGATTCAGTGCGTGGACCGCGGCGAAGAACCCCATGGCGATCAGAAAGCCAAGCGGAGTCGGACGCCACGGGAAACGAAAGAAGTCGGCGACCCTCCCAGCCCACGGCATCGAGAGGATGAGGACAGCACCCGACCCAGCAGCCAATGCCATGAGGGACGCCAGACCACCGCGGGAGAAGAAGATGTCATGCAGCCTCACCCAGCCACCCCCTCGACGAGGTCGACGTCAACAACTCTCACTTTTTCCGGGATCTCCGTGCTTCGGGTCAGCTCGCCCGTCTCGGACAGGGTGAGAAGCCAGGTGCCCGGGAGGGAAGGCATCCAACGGCTCACGCACGAGTACATCGCGGTCTCCGGCGCCGTCATGGCCGACGTGCCGAGCCGCGTCAGGTCGTCCAGCCTCACGGTGGCCCCGACGCGGTCCAGCGGGAACCGATGGAAGTAGCCGTCTGAGAAGATCATCGCGGCCACCAACTGCCGTTCTTCGAGCGGCTCAACGCGGATCGATCGAACCGAGTCGTTCACCGCGAGCCGGAACCCCGCGCCTCGTGTATCGCAGCCCCGGATGAACCGGCGCATGCACGCCGGGACGTCGAGCGTCGTCGACGTAGTCTCGCTACGCATCGAGAAGACGCTCTTTGCCGACGGGACCTCTTGAGCTTGAGCGGGGAAGGCACCCTTCTCCTGGGGAATCGTCATCTGCGTCGGCTCGAGAGAAAAGAAAGCGTACGAGGTCGTGCTGCATCCGAATGATGTAGCGACGTGTAATGTCGTATTTATTGTGTATGTATACGCCATCTGTCCGAGTCGGTTTAGATACAAACCGGACGCAACGGCGACAACGGCGATCGAAGCGACGAAGAGGGCGGCCGCTGATCTGGCGTGGCGCACGGACCTTCGTCGCGCCACAAGCAGCGCGGCAAGAACCGCTACAACGACCAGCGGCGCGAACGCATACATCGGCCGCAGTACGGGGGTTTCGTTGAGCAGGTCCTCCGAAAGAGCGTCGGCAGATACCAGTCGCCGGGACGCCGGAATCCGAGGCTCGATGCGGCGAAGATCCATCTCGTCAACGTCCCGGAATCGTCCCGTGACGAGAGACACAACCCCCGCTCCGTAGGGAATCCGGACGAGGAAGGGTTGGTCCTGTTTCGTCAGCAACACCTGTGCGCCGGCGCGCGGCCCGCCGATGAGGAGGGAAGCGCTGTCTGCATCATCGCGAAGCGAAGGATCGGTGAACGGCAAAAGCTCGCGCGCGAGCGGATGGTCCCACTGGTAGAAGTCCGAGCCGGAGAAGAGCACCAAGGAGCCTCCGGCCGAGACCCAGGCACCCAGTCCGAGCCACACCGCGTGGGCGGTCAGCGGCGATGTCAGCCACAGCACCGACACCGGGTCGTAGGCCCACCAATCCGCGGGAAGCTCTGACGGATCCACGATCGCCTCGGTGTCATCCACGTGGAAGGGCGCACCGGCGATAACGGCGAACGGAAGCCCACGCGCGGATTGGCGAACGCTCTCGGACGTCGACGCGACGAGGTCTCCCTGCTCGTCAGTCAATTGGACAATCACCGGCAGGATGGGATCGAAAGCCGGGAGCGTGCTTCGATACACTCCATTCTGGATGCGCCCGGAGGCGATCTCCTGTTCGACCGCAACCGGCGTCGACGGGTCGGGACCGACGAATTGCCGCACGACGAGATGTCCCACGATGGGCTCCGGCAGGCCTCTGAGGGTGACTTGAATGGGGGCGAAACGGTACCGCACAAGCTGGTGATCGAAGCCAAACTCCGCCGAGATCTCAGGCTGAGCGGAAGCCCAAGGTGCAAAGCCAAGGACCGCAAGCGCGCACACGATGAGCGCGCCGCATCGTCCCCGCCGCATCCGCATGACGCCCCCCCTTCATCTATCCGACGTGATTCGGTTCGCGTGCGAGAGGGGCCACGATTGTCTTTGTGCGTGCCGCGAAATGCAACTCCAGGTGTGAAGAACCTGTGGGGAGCCGAAGAGAACTCGGGCCGTCTCTACTGGGGGAGGTTCTCCACGGCGGCGACGGCGTCCTCGTCGAGGACATCGGCATAGATTTGTGTGGTCTGGATGGATCGGTGGCCGAGCTGCTTTTGGACGAGCCGGAGGTTGTAGTTCGACGCCCTGTACAACATGGACGCGTACGTGTGCCGGCACGAGTGAATGGAGAATCGTTTGGGGATCGCGACGGCATCGGCGTAGGTGCGGAAGATGCGATAGACGGCGGTGCGGGTCAAGGCGCCGCCGCGCAAGGAGACGAACAGGGGAGCGTCAGCCGCAAGCGTCTCTCCCTTCGCATGCTTCCACGCAACGAACGCGACGAGGTGTTCGCGCAGAGCGGTCCCCAACTTCACGCCACGCTTCTTCCCGCCCTTGCCGTCGCGCACAATGAGCGAAGGGTGCCCGCCGTCCAAGATGACGTCCCGCAATGTGAGTGCGCAGATTTCCGACACGCGCAGTCCCGTGTCGAGCGCCACGTGAAGGATGGCCCAATCGCGAACCGGATGAGAGCGATCCTCGGTGTCCGACGCTTCGGCCCGCTGTCGGCAGTAGTCCTTGAGGTGGCGAACCTGGTTCGGCGTCAGGAAGTCCTCGTAGGTTATTTCTAGCGGCATGCGGTCCTTTCTCTCAAGCGGGGGATTCTGTCGGAAAGGTATCGCCGGGACGCCTCGAAGGGCGAGACAGCTGTCGCAACAAAAGGGCACTTTTGTTGCGAGAGACACCAGATCGGGCGCGCATGCCCTACAGTACGGCACTCCGTGAGCCATGGGCCGTCCGCGCCCCGATACGCGATCGCGCCACGCCCCTCTTCGGGGCGCGCCCCACCCGTCCGAGGCGACTCTAGGGCCGTTTTACTCGATCGAATAGTGCTCGACGATGCGCTCTTCCTCGCCAGCGATCTCCGCGATCACCTCGACGTAGGGAGCGAGCGTCGAGTTCTTCAGCTTCTCGCGGAGCAGATTGTCGAGCTGATAGATGCCGGCCGAGTTCGTCATATGGATGGCGATGCGAATCGGCTTCTTCTCGCCGGCCGAGAGGCGGACTTTCCGGATGGCCATGGCGGACACGGAGTGGATGGTCGGTCCACCGGTCGTGAAGGGGATGCGTGCGCGTCCGGCTTCCATGTCGAGCGCGTCGGCCACCTTGACGACACCAGCCTCCAGCGTGAGCGGCGGGATGTCGCGCTGATGCGTCAGGACAGCGTGAAGCGTCTCCGCCTTGATGAGCGTCCCCGTCCGCTCGTCATACAGGCCAGTGAGAAAGCTGTCGATGAGCGGCGCGGCGAGCACGACGGAAAGCTCCTCGTGATCGCGGCGGTGGATGGCGTGCCCGACGTCGTGAAGACATGAGGCCAGGACGACGACGACCTCGGCGTCCTCGGGCTCGAGGGCATAGTCTGCCACGATGCTCGGCGTTACCTGCGCGTCCGCGAGGAGACGCAGGAGCTTGAGCGCGATGTTGGTCATGATCTTGATGTGGACGGGGCCGTGGTCGTTGATTCGGAGTCTGCCGATGGCCGTGACGTTGGAGGCCTCCCAGTAGGCCTGGAGCGTCTCGGACGCATTGATGCGATCGAGGAGCTGCTGGAGTTTTGCATTGCCGCGGACAGGCAGGTTAAGCGGCATCGAGATCCTCCCGCAGGGGCGCCCACCAGGGCGTTTCCCCCGTGTCCAACGGAGGCGCGGCCGAGCGCGCGAGGCTTCCCTCAAGCTCGGCAAGCCGGTTGCGCAGGAAGCGGACCTCATCCTGCAGAATGCGTACGGGGGCGCCTCCGCTCTCGCTCGGCATGGTCTGGTGTTGCGCCAAACCTGGCGATACCGCTATCGCTGGAGGTCGCTGATATAGAACTGTAGCCCGCACGACGTCGCTCGCCTCTGTCATTGTTAGCCCAGAATCGTACAACTCCTGCATCTGGCGCAACATGGCGAGGCCGTCGTCCGAGAGCAGGATCTGGTTGTTGGGACCCCGCCTCAGGTGGGGCTCGAGAACGTCCCGAACGGCCTCGATGCGGTTCCGGACTTGGTTCGTCGTCGTCAGGCCGAGCGCCTTGCGGAGACTGCTGACCGTGTGCATAGGACTACGATAGCCGGACAGCCTGCGCCGGCCAAGCGCGCCGATTGTTGGGCATGAGGCGATGGAGTAGCCTTGCCCCATGCCGATCCAGCGTCTCGCGGAAGAGCTTAGCCAGAAGATCGCCGCCGGGGAGGTCATCGACCGCCCAGTCTCCGTCGTGAAGGAACTCGTCGAGAATGCCGTCGACGCGGGGAGTGGGCAAATCGAGATCGAGATCCGCGACGGCGGGCTCTCCGAGATCGTCGTGCGCGACGATGGCAGCGGAATGACGGTCGCAGATCTGCGGCTGTGCGGCGAGCGCCACGCGAC
>Ga0315287_10000346_pt1 | contig 40262 bp, 31 predicted proteins | sample YL17G11_0_MG_FD_205037 | JGI IMG/M metagenome (GOLD analysis project Ga0315287, IMG submission 205037) | Sediment microbial communities from Yellowstone Lake, YNP, Wyoming, USA - YL17G11_0 | ecosystem: Environmental > Aquatic > Freshwater > Lake > Sediment | place: USA: Wyoming | collected...
ATATTTGAGAATGGCGAGGTCGAGCTTGATCTCGGCGACAGCCTTTGCCTCAGGCGTCGCCGGCAGATCCCCCGCAGGCGGCAGCTCGAACGCCGCGGCGGACAGGCCCCAATCATCGGCTTTGCCGATCTCGTCGATGGCGGCTTGCGCCTTGGCCGACAACCCCATGGGGGTCATCCAGAGCGGCGGTGCCTCGCGCGTCGCATAGAAGGATTGCAGCGCGGCGACGTCCTCGCGCACCCCCTGCCGGTATGCGGGGTCGGTGAGTTTAAGACGGATGCTGGCGACGACAGGATCGACCGGCGCCGGCGTGGCGGCGGTATTTTGTGCCGAAGGATCGGCGGCAGCGGGGGCTGTCGGACTGGCTGCACTAGGTGGCGAGGGATTGGCGGCGCCGGCGGGCGGCGCGGGATTGGTTGCGGCTTGCGGCGAAGGGGTGACTGCGCTTGGGAGTGTCGCGGGCGGGCTGGTGGAGGCAGCCGGTTGCTCTACTGCCGTTACGGACTCAGTGCCGACCGCAGACACCAAGGCAAAACCACCAGCAATAATGACGGCGACGAAGGATCGTCCGTGCATCTGGCATTCCCCCGAACCTAGAGAGGTTAATCCGAGAAGGCTGCAACCGCCACTACGATCTGCAGCCGCAAAACGGCAGGTTGAACCTTTCGTGAGCCCGGCAAAGAAAAATGCAGTGCGTCCGCCAATTTCGCCGCTTTGCCAATGTCTGTCCCGCTTGCGAAAAAGCCGCGGACGCCTCTTTATGCAATCCTGTGGATAAGTCACCCCGCCGCCCCCTCCGCTGGGCCCTTGCGAGGCTGGACACGCCGTGTGCGATAGGATCGAGAGGCCAGTTGAGCCAGTGGGCGCGGATGAGCCGGATCGCGGCGCGGAACGGCGAGGTATCTCGCGCCAGGACTTCCTTCGCGGCGCGATTGCGTTGGCGGCAGCGCCGCTGTTCCGACCCATCCTTGTCTCCGCCGCGACACCCTCGAACGCGTCGCTGGAGGTGAGCGAGATCGCGCCCGGCGTGTTCGTGCATCAGGGACGCTACGAGCTCCAATCCCCGGAGAACCGGGGCGACATGGCCAATGCGAGCTTTGTCGTTGGTGCCGATGCAGTTGCCGTGATCGACACCTTGGGCAGCGCCATAATCGGCCGCGAGCTGCGCACCGCCATTCGCGGCGTGACCGATAAGCCGATCCGCTATGTGATCAACACGCATATGCACCCCGATCATGTGTTCGGCAACGCGGCGTTCAAGGACGACAGCCCCGCTTTCGTCGCCAATCGCAAGCTCGCCCGCGGTCTCGGCTCGCGCGCCGACCGCTACCTCGCCATCAACAAGCAAATGCTGGGGCCGGACGCCTTCGCAGGCATAGAGATCGTCTTGCCAACGGTCGCCGTCGAGAACACGCTCACCCTCGAACTCGGCGGACGGAACCTCGTCCTCGAAACGCAGCGGACCGCGCATACCGACAACGACCTCACGATCACCGACACGGCGACCGACACGCTGTTCCTCGGCGATCTCCTGTTCTCCGTTCACGTGCCGACGCTGGATGGCTCGATCAGGGGCTGGCTGGCGCTGATCGACGATCTGGAGAAGCGAAAGGTGGCCCGGGTCGTCCCCGGTCACGGCCCCGCCGCCATGGAGTTGCCCGGGGCACTTCTGCCCGAGCAGCGCTATTTGGCGGAGCTTGCCGCGGACGTCAGCAAGCTGATCAAAGAAGGCAAGACCCTGGAGGATGCCGTGAAGACGGCTGGTTTCGAGGAGCGCGACGCCTGGAAGCTGTTCGACCAATACCATGTCCGCAACGTCACGGCCGCGTTCGCCGAGCTTGAATGGGAATGATATAGTCGTTAGCGACAATCGAGGAGAATGACGCCATGGAGTTTGAAGCCCGCTGCGTTGGCAGGAGTCTTGGACGAGCGGCGCTCGTCGCATCGCTTCTTGCTCTGGCCGTCTCCTCGGCCAAAGCCGAAGAGGATGTCTGGCCAAGCCTCAAGCAGGCGACGTTCGGCGACCGCGTCATCGAGGCGCAGGACGGCATGGTTGCCCTGGACGCTCCCGTGACCGCTGAGGACGCGGCGATCGTTCCCATCACGGTCCGCGTGCCGCCTGACGTTAAGCAAGCCCTCAAGTCAATGACCCTGATTATCGATATGAACCCGAGCCCGGTGGTGGCCACCTTCACCTTCGGTCCCGCGGCAGGCATGGGTGGCGAGCGCTCCGTATCCACCCGCGTCCGTATTGACAGCTTTTCGCATGTGCGCGCGATCCTCGAAACGCAGGACGGCAAACTGCATATGGCGAGCAAATTTGTTCAGGCCGCGGGCGGCTGCGCGGCGATGGAGGCCAAGGACCCCGACACGGAAAACGAGGGCCTCGGCAAGATGCTGGTCAAGACCTTCCCGCCAGCCCTTTCAGCCACGCCGCTGTATGAGGGGCAGGTGATGCTCAAGCACCCCAACAGCAACGGTATGCAGCTCGACATCGATACGGGCGGCTACATCCCGGCGCGGTTCGTCAAGGAGATGACGGTGAAGCGCGGGAACGACCTCGTCTTTCACATGGAATCGAGCTTCTCGATTTCGACCAACCCCAATTTCCGCTTCACCTTCGGCCGCGGCGGGGACAACGAGCTCGAGGTCGGCATCACCGACACCGACGGCACGGTTTTCACCGGAAAGTCGCAAGCCGGCGGGTCGTAACCGGAAACGAGCTCGAGTACCGCGTGCCGTACCGTCCGCGTTTAGCGTCAAGAGATAGAGATTGGGATGCCCGGCGGGTACCAAGCCATCGTCATCGGCGCCGGGCATAATGGCTTCACTTGCGCCTGCTATCTGGCCAGGGCCGGCCTCAAGGTCCTGGTGGTGGAGCGCATGCGGCCGATTCCCGAGCTCGGCTCCTATCGCTCTGGTTGTCGTCTTCGCCGCGCTCGGCCTTTTGCTCATCGCCATCGGTCGCGGGCTCAGCCTTGTCGAGGCGCGAAGGGGCGCCCGCGTCCCGGACTAGTCTCGCGCCGTGCCACGCCGATCGGTCAGAGTGTTAATCGGCTGGTATCGATTGCCCGCAAAGAGTGAGGCAAGGGGCTATTCGGGTGACGCTCGAAGCCGATCTCGGTACGACCCAAGTACTGCCATGAAAGAGCTTGTGCCGATGACCCATCCGGACCATAGAAAGCGAAAAGCTGGGCGGCGGCGTCTAACCTCCGCCACGAAAATCAAGGTTTTGGCGCGTTCGGGGGGCAGGCTGGCAGGGGCAACGGGTCGCTCGGAGAGTCCCCATGGCTGAGCTCATCTTCACGCTCCTGTCGCTGGCTGCCCTATTTGCGCTGGCGATGAACCGCGCGCCGCTTTGGGCTTGGGCCCTTGCCATTGGCCTCTTCACCTTCAGCCTACAGATGGGTCTTGGCTCAGGCCATCTGCATTGGCCGGTGTTCAACCTCCTTTCGCTGTTGGGCTGGCTGCTGGCGGCAGGGCTTTTCGCCCTGACCTTTCCCCGCATCAAGCGCGACTATGTCGTGCTCCCCGCTTATCGCGCGCTGAAAGGCGTGATGCCCACGATCTCGGAGACTGAACGGGAGGCGCTTCAAGCCGGTACCGTCGGCTGGGACGCCGAGCTGTTTTCCGGCACGCCTGATTGGTCGTGGCTGCGCCGCGTCAGCCCCATCACGCTCACCGCGGAAGAGCGCGCCTTCCTCGACGGCCCGACGGAAGAGCTCTGCCGCAGGCTCATCGACTGGCGTATTCGCCATGAGCTCCACGACATCCCCGACGACGTCTGGCGCTACGTTTGCGAGCAAGGCTTTCTCGGCATGCTCATCTCCAAGGAGCATGGCGGCTTGGGCTTCTCGGCGCAGGCGCAGTCGCTCGTGCTCGGCAAGATCGCCTCGCGCAGCCCCGACGGCGTCACCATCGTCATGGTGCCGAACTCGCTCGGCCCCGGCGAGCTGATCGAGAAATACGGCACCGAGCTACAAAAGGCCCATTATTTGCCGCTGCTTGCGCGTGGGCAGGAAATCCCCTGCTTTGCCCTGACCGGGCCGTTCTCGGGCTCCGATGCCGCTTCCATGCGCGATGTCGGCATCGTCGCCAAAGGCTGGCATGAGGGCAAGGAGACGCTCGGGCTGAGGCTCACTTGGGATAAGCGCTATATCACGCTCGCCCCCAACGCCACGCTGCTTGGCCTCGCTTTCCACCTGTTTGACCCGGAGAACCATCTCGGTCGCGGTGAGGATATCGGCATCACCCTCGGCCTCGTGCCCACCAACCACCCGGGCGTCGACATCGGGCGCCGGCATCTTCCTTGCGGCAACGCTTTCCCCAACGGCCCGACCTCCGGCAGGGATGTGTTTATTCCGCTCGACTGGATCATCGGCGGCAAGGAGCGGGTAGGGCAGGGCTGGCGCATGCTGATGAGCTGCCTCGCCGCCGGCCGCTCCATCTCGTTGCCTGCTACCAGTGCCGCCGCGGCCAAGTCGCTGCTCCGCTCGACGACCGCCTACGCCCGCATCCGTAAGCAGTTCAATCTGCCGATCGGCTTCATGGACGGCGTGGAAGAGCCTTTGGCGCGCATGGTCGAGGCAGCTTATGAGATCGAGGCCGCGCGCGCGGTGACCGCCTCTATGGTCTCGGCCGGCGAGAAACCCGCGGTGATCTCGGCGCTGCTCAAATATGTGTCGACCGAGCGTATGCGGCAAAGCGTCAACGACGCCCTCGATATCCACGGGGGCAGGGGCATTTGCGACGGGCCCTCGAACTACATCCAGGGCGCCTATCAGATGGTGCCGGTCGGCATCACGGTGGAAGGCGCCAACATCCTCACCCGCACGCTCATCACTTTCGCGCAAGGCGCGCTGCGCAGCCACCCTTACCTCTTCACCGAGATCGAAGCCCTGCAGAACCCCGACCAGCAGCAGGGGGTAGCGGCCTTCGAGCGCGCCTTCGACGGCCATGTGGCCTTCACCGTGTCGAATGCCTTCGGCGCGTTCTTCCATAATATAACGCTCGGAATCTTCGCCAGCGCCCCCCCGAATGCCGGTGAGACGCGCCGCTGGTGGCGCCAACTTGCGCGCGCTTCGCGCTCGTTCGCGCTCGTCGCTGACATGACCGTGGCACTGCTCGGCGGCGGCTTGAAGGTGAAGCAGAAGATCACCGGGCGCATGGCCGACGCGCTTGCCGAGCTCTATCTGCTCTCCTGCATCCTCAAGCGCTATGAGGACGACGGTGCACCACGCGCCGATTTGAAGCTCGTGGACTATTGCGCCGAGAACTGCCTCTACCGTTTCGACCAGGCGCTCGCCGGCACGCTCCACAATCTCCCAATGCCTGTCGCGGGCGTGCTGCTGCGCCTGCTGGTTTTTCCTTATGGTGCCGCACGCCGTCCGGCGTCCGACAGAGACGGCAAGGCAATTGTGCGCGCGGCGCTCGAGCCCGGTGAGTTCCGCGATCGTCTCACACGGGACATTTTCATCACCAACGATCCGAATGACCGGCTCGGGCTGCTCGAGCATACCTTGCTGAAGGCGATCGCGGCCGAGGAGGCCGACAAGAAGCTCGAGCGCGCAATTCGCAAGGGCGACGTGCAACGCTATTACAACAATGATTGGATCGCCGAAGCCGAGCAGAAGGGCGTGGTGACCCAGGAAGAAGCTCGCTCGCTGGCCGAGCTCCGGGACCTCGTGGCGCGCGTGATCGCCGTCGACCATTTCGACGCGGCGGAGATCTCCGGCAGGAAGCCCGCGCCACCAGCCGCCGCGGGTGCTTCAACCCAATCTCAAGACTCGATCGCCGCCGAATAAGGGTAATCATGCCGACACCGCTTCCCAATTTACATGACTGGTGCTTCTCGGTCGATTTCGAGGGCATTGCCTGGGCCCTGATGGACCGCGAAGGCGAGAACATGAACTCGCTCGGGCGTCGCTTGACCGAGGAGCTCGGCGAGATCCTCAAATGGGTCGAGGCAGCCGCCATGCGGGGCGAGATCAAGGGCCTCGTCATCATGAGCGGAAAGCCCTCGGGCTTCCTCGTCGGCGCCGACATCCGTGAATTCGAGCGCTTCGACACCGAGCCGCGGGTCAAGGAGGTGGTGCGGGAGACGTTGTCGCTGTTCGACCGCATCGAGGCGCTGCCGGTCCCCGTGATCGTCGCCATCCATGGCTATTGCCTGGGCGGCGGGCTCGAGCTGGCCCTTGCCTGCCATTGGCGCATCGCCGATCGGGAGGAGGGCACGCGGCTCGGCTTCCCCGAGGTGAAGCTCGGCATCTTCCCTGGGCTCAACGGCACGGTGAGGTCTATCCAGCTCGCCGGCGCCATGGACGCCATGAGCGCCATGCTGACGGGGCGCATGCTGCGTCCGGCCGAGGCGAAGGCCGTGGGCCTGATCGACCAGGTCGCGCCGACGCATCACAATCTTCGCTGGGCCGCGCGCAAGGCCGTGTTGCAAAAGCGCCGCTCCAAGGGCGCGCCCTGGTGGAAGCAGCTGATGCTGAAGCAGCCGGTGCGCGGCCAGCTCGCCAAGCAGATGCGCGCAAAGACCGCGGCCAAGGTCCGCGAGGAGCATTATCCCGCGCCCTTCCGCCTCATCGATCTCTTCGAGGACTATGGCGACGATCCTGCTGCCATGCGCGTGGCCGAGACGGAGATCTTCGCGCCGCTGATGGTGAGCGAGGCCTCGCGCAATCTCCGCCGTGTGTTCATGCTCTCCGAGATGCTGAAGGACGAGGCGCCGAAGGACAGCTTTAAGCCCCGCAAGGTGCATGTCATCGGCGCGGGCACCATGGGCGGGGACATCGCCGCCTGGTGCGTGGTCTGTGGCATGCAGGCGAGCTTGCAAGATCTCGACGAAGGCCAGATCAAGAAGGCGCTCGCCCGCGCCAAGAGCCTGTTCCGCCGGCAGCTTCGCAAGAAGCAGGCGATCGACGCCGCTGTCGCGCGCCTCGTCGCCGATCCGCAAGGCAAGTATATCAAACATGCTGATGTGGTGATCGAGGCGATCGTGGAGAAGCTCGAGGTCAAGCAGACGCTGTTCCAGGCGCTCGAGGGCCGAGTGAAGCCGGGTGCTGTGCTCGCTACCAACACCTCCTCGCTCCGCCTTGAGGATATCGCCCGGCCGCTCAAAGATCCCGGCCGCCTCGTGGGGCTGCATTTCTTCAACCCCGTGGCACAGCTTCCACTCGTGGAGGTCGTGCGCGGCGAGCAAACGCGGGAGGAGGAGGTGCGCAAGGCTTGCGCCTTCGTCACCGCCATCAAGAAGCTACCGCTGATCGTCAAGAGCTGCCCCGGCTTCCTCGTTAACCGCGTGCTCGCGCCCTACATGATGGAGGCGGTGCGCCGCCGTGAGGACGGCGAGCCTCGGGACAAGATCGATCAGGCCGCGCTCAAATTCGGCATGCCCATGGGGCCGCTCGAGCTCATGGACATGGTCGGCCTCGACATCGTCAACCATGTCGGCGAAGAGCTCAATTTGGCGCCGCACGGCGAGAACGTACTCTCGCGGCTGGTCAAGGCCGGCAAGCTCGGCAAGAAGACTGGGGAAGGCTTCTATGTTTGGGAGGATGGCAAGCCCAAGCGCGAGGAGGCCGTCTATGATGAACCCGAGCTCGAACGCTTGGGCCAACATCTGGTCAAGCCCATGCTCGACGAATGTGAGCGGACGCTTGCAGACAAGATCGTGGCGAGCGCCGATTACGTCGATGCCGGCGTGATCTTCGGCACGGGCTTTGCTCCCTTCCGCGGTGGCCCTTTACATTATCGCCGCACGCAAGAGGCCGGCAGGTCCGCGCCCGCGGCTGCGGCCTGAACCGGCGAGGAGATTTCGAGCCATCATGACGGAGCAGGGAATGCGGCGTGTTGCGATGCTGGGTGGGGTCAGGATTCCCTTTTGCCGCTCCTATACGGCCTATGCCGAGCTTTCCAATCTCGACATGCTGACGGCCGCGCTTGCCGGCCTCATCGAGCGCTTCTCGCTGCACGGCGCCCATATCGACGAGGTCGTCGGCGGCGCCGTAGTGACCCATGCCAAGGACTGGAACCTCGTGCGCGAGGCGGTGATCGGGAGCGCGCTCGCCCCAACCACGCCGGGCATCACCATGATGCAGGCCTGCGGCACGAGCCTGCAAGGCGCGCTGGGCCTAGGCGCCAAGATCGCCACCGGCCAGATCGAATGCGGCATCGCGCTCGGCACTGACACCACGAGCGATGCGCCGATCGTGTTCAAGCGCAGCTTCGCTCAGCGCCTGGTCCAGTTGTCGCGGGCAAGGAGCTTCGGCGAGAAGCTCGCAGTCTTCAAGGGCTTCAGCCCGGGAGAGCTTGCGCCTCAGCCGCCCTCCACCGCCGAGCCGCGCACCGGGCTCAGCATGGGCGAGCATTGCGAGCTGATGGTCAAGGAATGGGGAATCACCCGCGAGGCCGAGGACCTTCTCGCCTATGAGAGCCACAGGAAGGCGGCTGCCGCCTATGACGAGGGCTTCATGGACGACCTCGTCATCCCTTGCGCCGGGGTATTCCGTGACAACAATATCCGCGAGGACATCTCGCTTCAGAAGATGGCCGAGTTGAAGCCCGCGTTTGACCGGGGAAGCGGCGGCACCATCACCGCCGCCAACTCCACCCCGCTCACCGACGGCGCCGCCACGGTGCTGCTCGCCTCAGAGGAATGGGCGGCGAAGCACAATATTTCGGTCCAGGCCTATCTGACCCTCGGCCGCACCACCGCGGTCGACTTCGTGGCGGGCGAGGGGCTCTTGATGGCTCCGACCGTCGCCGTCAGCGATCTTTTGAGGCAGAGCGGTCTTGCGCTTCAGGACTTTGATTATTATGAGATTCATGAGGCGTTTGCCGCGCAGGTGCTGGCCACGCTGAAGGCATGGGAGTCTGAGGACTATTGCCGCCGCCGGTTAGGGCGGTTCGAGCCGCTCGGGTCGATCGACCGGGCCAAGCTCAACGTCAAGGGCTCCAGCATCGCCTTCGGCCATCCTTTTGCCGCCACCGGCGCGCGTATTTTGGCGGTGCTGGCCAAGCTTTTGCACAGCCAAGGCGGCCAGCGGGGCCTGATCTCGGTGTGCACGGCGGGCGGCATGGGCGTCGCGGCCATCCTGGAAGCGGCAGGTCCGCGCCAAGCCGTTCAGGCGGCAGGCCGAGGCGAAAAGGTAAGGGGCGAGGTTTGAATGCGTCCGGCGCGGCAAGAACGGGGGCCATACAAAGGCCGCATAAAGGTCCAATTAGGGATCGGGGGCGTAAGGTTAAATGCTGGCGTCCAAATGGCGCCGTCGGCGTGATTCGCTTCCAGGAGGTGCTCTTATGAAGCATCGCACATTCGTCGCGGCACTGGGCTTTTTGGCTGCCGCTCTCTTTGCCGCCGGCGCTCCGTCTCTGGCCTACGCCGCCGATCCCTCCGGGATTTGGGAGAAGGACGACGGCTCGGCGAAGATGGAAGTCAAGAAATGCGGCCGCGGCATCTGCAGCAAGATCGTCTGGCTCAAAAACCCGAACGATTCGCGCGGCAAGCCCCTGCATGACGCCCGCAACGAGGATCCGTCCATGCGCGACCGGCCGATCATCGGCCTGCCGCTGTTCGGCAACATGATGCCGACGGAAACCAGTGTTTGGGTGGGGACCGTTTACAATCCCGAAGAGGGTCACATTTATACGGACGTCAAGGTGACGCTCGTCTCGCGGCAGAAAATCATGCTCAGAGGATGCAAGGCTTGGCTCCTCTGCGGCGAGAAGCACTGGACGCGGTCGCAGCTCCCGCCGTCGCCGGCTGCTCCGGCGGAGCCTATTGAGGTCAAAGCCCCGGCCGAGCCCGGCGAGGCCGCCCCAGGGGCCATGCCGAAGCCGAAGGCGCCGATCGTGGAAGCGGCGCGGGAGCCGGAAGCGCGTCAGCCTGAAGCAGCGCGTGAGCCGAAGCCAGCCGCAATGAGCCCTTCCGGAACCGTTGGGATTCCCGCCGCGGCAATCGAGGCCGATGCGGCCGCGACCTCAGTGGCCCCCAAAATGATGAAGCCGACGCAAGCGCCTGTGCCCCATCAAACTTACATCGGCCCCGGCCTGGTCACGACCACGGCAAGCCCCGAGGCGTTGCCGCTTTCTGGCGATAACGTCTCGAGCATGATGGTGATGACGAGGCCCGCGCCCACGACGCCCACCAGGGAGCCGTTACTGACCGAGGCGGCGGCCGAGTCCGCCACCTTGGAGCAAGACACCCCGGAGCCTGCCCGCGTTCCGAGGCCGAACAAGGTGCAAGCGGCAGCCGACGCGCCTGCGCCGGTCGTGCCGCATGTCGTAAAGCCGAAGCCGAAACCGAAAGTTGCCGAGGAGCCGCAAGAGCAGCTTCCCTGGCTACACCACCCCTAAGCGGCGGGCAACTTAGACGCCGATTGGCTTGTTGCCGCTCCGCTGGGTGCGGAGTTCCTTTTTCGAGTGTTTGCCCACCATGGTCTTGGGCAGGTCGTCACGGAACTCGATCTCGGCCGGCAGCTCGATCTTGGCGAGTTTGCTCCTCAGGAATTCGAGCAGCTCTTCGGCGGTCGCCGGCTCTCCCTCTTTCAGCTTGACGAAGGCCTTCGGCGCTTCGCCGCGATAGGCGTCGGGAATGCCGATCACCGTCGCCTCCGCGACCGCCGGATGCTCGTAGAGGGCTTCCTCGATGCGCCGCGGATAGACCTTGTAGCCAGAGGCGTTGATCATGTCCTTGATGCGGTCGACGATGAAGATGAAGCCCTCCTCGTCCATATAGCCCACGTCACCGGTGCGAAAGAAACGCCCGACAAAAGCGCTCGCCGTCTCCTCCGGATTGTTCCAGTAGCCCGGCATCACCTGTGGCCCGGCAATGCAGATCTCGCCCGATTCGCCTCCCGGCAATTCGATCGTTGGGTCTTCGAGCGAGCGGATGCTGAGCTCGGTGCTGGGCAGCGGCAGGCCGATCGACCCCGCCTTGGGGGGGCGGTCGTGCGGATTGCAGGTGGCGACCGGCGAGGTCTCGCTCAAGCCGTAGCCCTCGGTAAGCTTGCAGCCGGAGATCGCCTCAAAGCCCCGCTTCACCTCAAGGGGTAGCCCGGCCCCTCCCGAGATACAGAATTCAAGCGAGCTGAGGTCGAAATTGCCGATATGCGGATGGCGTATGATGGCGTTGAACAGCGTGGGCACGCCGGGCATCATCGTCGGCTTGAGTTTGGTGATGAGCTTCAACGTCTCGATCAGCTCGAACCTCGGTACGAGAATCAGCTCCATGCCCTGGCTGATGCCGAAGTTCATCACCGTGGTCATGGCGAAGACGTGGAAGAGGGGAAGCACGCCGAGCACGCGATCTCCTTCGATGGCCGGCCGGTTCCACCAAGCCGTCACCTGGTGGAGATTGGCCGACAAATTGGCGTGGGTGAGCATCGCGCCTTTGGGCGTTCCGGTAGTGCCTCCGGTATATTGCAGCACGGCCACCGCGTCGGGGGTGATCGAGGGTCGCCGGTAGCGGCCGTCATTGGCCCGCAGGTCTCGCTCGCGCACGATCTTGCTCCGCTGCGGCGAGAGGTCGACTTGCCCGAGTTTCGGTCCACTGCGCAGCTTCAGCCCCAGCGACATCAAGGGCGGCAAGAGCGAGGCGAACCGCACGACCACCGCCTTTTCGAGCGCGCCCTTGGCAAGCAGCGCCTCGACCTTGTCAAAGGTCGCCGCAAGATCGAGCGTGACCATGATTTTGGCGCCGCTGTCTTGCGCCTGAAATTCGATCTCCTCGATGCTGTAGAGGGGATTAAAATTGACGACCGTACCGCCTGCCTTGAGGATGGCGTAATAGAAGATGACGAAGGCCGGGGTGTTGGGGAGCAGCAGTCCCACCTTTACGCCTTCGCCAACGCCGAGTTCCTGCAGCCCTTTTGCGGCCCGGTCGGAGAGCCGCCCGATCTCGGCAAAGCTCAACCGCCGTCCCATGAAATAGGTGCAAGGCCGAGAGCCGTAGGCCTCGACGGAGGCGTCGAGCAGGCTGCTGATCAGGGCCGGTTCGAACGTCATGTCCCAGTCAACGTCCTTGGGGTAGGCTTTCAGCCAAGGATGCGCATCGCCCGGAGCCTTGGCGGCCGTACGGGTGCTTGCGGGGTTTGACTTTGGTTTAGCCATGACGTGCGTGGATGCCGCTTTAGCGTCTTTTTAGCGGCTTTGCGGTTAACTGCTCCTTGGCGGCCATCGGAGGCAATTGGCGGCAGGAACTCTTGTTCACTTTCGATACATCTTTACTATAGCACGACGGGAGCCAAAAGCGGAGGCCAACCCGCAGGCGGCAATCCCGGATTATGCTGAAACGGTGGCGTGGCAGGCCAAAAAAGGCCAATTTTGTTGGCGAAGAGAGCCTTGACGAGGCCGCTGAATCGAACGAGGACGGCGTAGACTCGAAAAGTTTTTAAGTCTATTCCAATACCTAACTTGCCCTGGGTAACACCATGAATTAGCCCGGGGCACCTTGGACACGGACCCCAAACGGGGCAGGGAGAGCGATATGGATGATGTGGCTACCAAGATCATCGAGATTTTGCGTAAGAACATGAAGGACCCATCGAAGGCTGTCACGCTCGAAATGCCCTTGAGCGACCTTGAGATCGAATCCCTTGATCTCGCTGTAATCGTGTTCGATATTGAGGATACTTTCGGGATCGAAATCCCGTATAATGCGAATGAAGAAGTAGAGGCGTTCGCGACTGTGGGTTCTGTCGTCGATCGCGTGAAAAGCATTATCGCAGAGACGAAGGCTTCGGGCGCGGCAGCTTGAGCTGGCTTTCTCCGCTTGGGCTTGCCTGGGCGTCCACGATCTCCGGAGTTATTTAGCACAGCATGATAAATTCTAATGGGCGCCGACGCGTCGTGGTCACGGGCCAGGGCGTGGTCACTCCTTTGGGCACTGGTGTTGACCGTTTTTGGGCTGCTCTCAAGAACGGCGAATGCGGCATTCGCCAGGCCCAGAGTTTCTCGACCGAGGATCTGTACATCACCATCGCCGGTGAGGTGCCCGACTTCGATCCCAAGGAGCGGCTCAAAAGCAAGTCGCTGCTCTTGGCAGATAAATTCTCCCAATATGCGGGCTGCGCGGCGGCGGAAGCCGTTGCCCAGTCGAAGCTTGAGCTGCCGCTGAAGGACAGCGAGAGCTATCGCTCGGCCTGCATCATCGGTTCCGGCGTCGGTGGCCTCACCACGCTCGAATTCTCCTACAAGATGCTGTTCAAGGAGAACAAGCGCGCGACGCATCCGCTCACGCTGCTGAAGGCGATCGGCAGCTCGGCCTCGGCCCATGTCAGCATCGAATATGGCATCAAGGGGCCGACCTTCGGCCTGGTGAGCGCCTGCGCGACCGCGACGCACTCGATCGGTCTCACCTATCGCATGATCCGCGAAGGGCTCGTCGACTTTGGCATTGCCGGCGCCGCAGAGGCCTCGCTGAACTGGGGCGCGACACGGGCCTGGCAGGCCATGCGGGTGCTGAGCCCCGACGGACTGTTCCCGTTCTCCAAGCGGCGGAACGGCACCGTGCTCGCCGAAGGCGCAGGCATCCTGATGCTTGAGGAATATGAGCGTGCCAAGGCGCGGGGCGCTCCCATCCTGGCCGAGCTGGTGGGCTACGGCATGACGGCGGACGCCGCCGACATGGTCAACCCGTCGATCGACGGGGCGTCCATGGCTATGCAGATAGCGCTCGACGATGCGGGCCTGTCCGCGAGCGATATCGACTATGTGAACGCCCATGGCACCGCGACCACCGTCAACGACGTGAACGAGACCCGCGCCATCAAGCGCGTCTTCGGCAACGCCGCGAACAAGCTCTCGATCTCCTCCACCAAATCCATGCATGGCCATTGCCTCGGCGCCGGAGGCGGCATCGAGGCCGTCGCCGCCGTCAAGTCGATCGGCGAAAATTTTGTGCCGGCGACGCTGGGGCTCGACGAAATAGATCCCGAATGCGACCTCGACTACACCCCGAATGTGGGGCGGAAGCGCGAGGTCAACTACGCGATGTCGAACTCCTTCGCCTTCGGGGGTCTCAACGCCGTTCTCGTCTTTGGCCCACCACCGGCCTAATCCAATCCTCCTCGTTCCGCTGCCGTGAACCGATCTCGCGGCCGTTGGCGATCGTCGCCCTGGCGATCGGCGTCGCCGTTTTCGCCGTCGGCCATAAATGGCAGCAGGCGTGCGCGGCGCGCGCGATTGGGGAGAACGCCGAGCAGATTTTCCGCTCGCCGGAGAGCTTCGTCGCCGGCAACCCCAAAGGCGATGTGAGCGTGGTCGCCTTCTACGATCATAATTGTCCCTATTGCCGGCAGCGCACCACATCCGGCTTGTGACGTCGCGAGGCGCTGGCGATGCTAGACTGTCGAAATGATCGACAGCAGCCTAGGAGGTCTGTCGCATGCGAATGTTTGGAGCGGTCCTTATTGCCTCAGTTTGCGCGATTGGAGCGGCAGCGCCGGCCCGCGCAATTGAGGAGCTGAAGAATTGCGATGACATCAAGGATGCGGGAAGCAGGATGGCTTGCTTGCAGGCCCATATTTCCCATTTGGAAGAAACGCTCCTTAGTCTGAGCGGCGAGGTCGTTGATCTGAGGCACGCACTCAGGGAGACGCTTCGGGCGGGTGCCGTCTACAAATTGCAATATGTCGGTGGGGGCGGGTGTCTAGGCTTTGCCGCACCCGATCAACCGCCGGTCATAGCGACCTGCGATCGTCCAGATTCATGGAAGCTCGTGCTCGGAGCGCAAACGCCGGCCGCGCCCCGCACAGCTCCAAAGGCCGCCACGCCGGGCCCAGCTCCGCCGCCGGCCGCGGCGACCAAAGCTCCGAAGCCGCCCAAAGCTCCGAAGACCGCGGCGGGGACCACAGTTCCGAATGCGACCACAGTCCCAAAGCCGGCGGCGACGAGCACGACACCGAAGACGGCCGCGCCGGGCCAATGAGCCTCTGCGCGCGTCGATGATACGCCGGCCTTATATCAACCCCAGGCCGCGGAAGCTCGCATGGCCCTGCTTGCCGACGATGATGTGGTCGTGGACCACGATCCCGAGATTCTTGGCCGCCCCGACGATTTGCTTGGTCATCTCGAAATCGGCGCGGGACGGCGTCGGATCGCCCGAGGGGTGATTGTGCACGAGCACGATCGCCGTGGACGAAAGCTCGAGCGCCCGCCTTGTAGGCGCGCACCGCCGCCCCAACAACCTTGAACAAGCTACGCCGCCTGTCGGCCTTGCCCAAGGGCTTGGTATCCCGGTGGGGCACGGCTCGGAACAGCACCAGCTCGAGCAGCTCATAATCGGGAATGGCGTCGGCGCCGCCATCGCGGAACCGTCGTCTCATGCCAAATCTCATTGATCAGAACTGGTAGGCCCCGTCAAAATCCCCGCGTAATGGAACAGGCATGGCCCATCGTGAATCACATTGCCGGTGATTTGAAAACCACCCCGAGAGTCAGCCTCTCAGAGATTTGGTATCAGTCGCTCGCGATGTCCGAGATAATGTGGCGCCGCTCTATTGCCGTGGAAGAGGTGGCCGGTCCAAGTCTCGGGGGGAGAGCGTGAATACCTGGCATCCGGTCTCCGTGACGCCGACGGTATGCTCGAATTGCGCCGAGAGCGAGCGGTCGCGGGTGACCGCCGTCCAGCCGTCGGACAGGATTTTCACCGGCGGCTTGCCGAGATTGATCATCGGCTCGATGGTGAACAGCATGCCGGGCTTGAGCTGGAGCCCTTCGCCGGGCTCCCCGTAATGCAGGATGTTCGGGCGGTCGTGGAACACTCGGCCTAGCCCATGTCCGCAGAAATCGCGCACGACGCTACAGCGCTCGGCCTCCGCATAGATTTGGATCGCGGCGCCGATGTCGCCGGTGGTGGCGCCGGGCTTCACCGCGGCGACGCCCCGCATCAGGGCGTTGTAGGTGACCTCGAGCAGCCGCTCCGCGGCGCGTGAGATTTTACCGACGCCGTACATGCGGCTCGAATCGCCATGCCATCCGTCGACAACGAGGGTCACGTCGATATTGAGGATATCGCCTTCCTTCAGCGCCCGCGGGCCCGGGATGCCGTGGCAGACCACATGGTTCAGCGACGTGCAGATCGACTTCGGGAAGCCGCGATAATTGAGTGGGGCCGGAATGACGCCATGCGCCATGGCGAAGTCGAACACGAATGCGTCGAGGGCCTCCGTGGTCACGCCGGGCCGGACCTCGTCCACCAGGAGATCGAGCGCCTCGGCCACGAGCTGGCCGGCCTTCTGCATGCCGGCAAAAGCGTCGGGGCTATGCAGCTTGATCTTGCTATCACGCGCCTGGGCGCGGGCGAATTCGAGGTTCGACATCGTGTGCGTTTGGAGTTGATTGACCGATCTTCACTTAAGATGAAATGGGGCGATGTGCAACGGCTGTGCCCGGATTCGCACTTAGGGTCACGACCTCATGGGAGCTGGCGGAACCGGTGCAAGACGTTAGACTTCGTTTGGCCGAACAGGAATTGTCATGCCGGACCTTGTTCCGACCATGACGGTCAGCACTCGAATTTAAGGCGCAAAGTCGCCCACGCTCTGCCCATGACCGAAACGCCTCCAGCCTTCGATACCGTCACCGCCGCGCTTGTCGTCATCGGCGAGGAGATCCTCTCGGGGCGCACCAGGGACGAGAACATCTCCCATATCGCGCTCTATCTCACCAAAATCGGTATCGGCTTGCGGGAGGTCCGGGTGGTGCGGGACGTCGGGGCCGAGATCGTTGCCACCGTGAACGAGCTCCGCGCGCGCTACACTTATGTCTTCACCACCGGCGGCATCGGTCCCACCCATGACGATGTGACTACGGAGGCCATCGCCATGGCCTTCGGGGTCGAGGCCGCCATCGACCCGCGTGCGGTGGAAGCGATGCGCAAGGGCTATCGCGGCGCTGAGCTCAGTCCGGCGCGGCTCCGCATGGCCCGTATCCCGCAAGGCGCCGAGCTGATCGACAATCCTGTCTCCCGGGCGCCTGGCTTCATGCTCGGCAACGTGATCGTGATGGCGGGCATCCCGCGCATCATGCAGGTGATGCTCGATGCCGTGGCCCCGCGCCTGAAGAAAGGCCGGCCGATGCTCGCCCGATCGGTCCGCATCGATGCGCCGGAGGGAGACATGGCAACGGGGCTTGCGGCGGTTCAGGCCGTCCATCCGGACGTGCAGATCGGCAGCTATCCCTTCTTCGAGAAGGGCCGGCTCGGCACTTATGTGGTACTGCGGAGCGTCGATGAGGGCTTGCTCGCCGCGGCGCTAGGCGCGCTTTGGGGCCTGATCGGTAGCGAGGGTTTCAGTGCCGCAAGCGGCGACGATCGGGCGGGGCTATGACCGCGAGAAGACGCGGGCGGCCGCGCCTCGAGCGCGACAGGCCACGCTCATTGAGCCGGCTATCAATATGGAAAAGATTGAAAGGCTTGGGGTAAGCGCGCTTGCGAGCGGCGCTCGGCTGGATCGGCGAGAAGGGCAGGCGCGGGAGCATTCGCCCCCGCGCCTTCACCAGCTACTTTTTCTTGGCAGCTGGTTTGCGCTTTGCCGTGCCGGTCTTCTTGGCCGTCGGCTTCTTCGCCGCCGCGGTCTTGCGCACGGGCTTCTTCTTCGCTGCTGGTTTCTTCTTCGCTGCTGCCATAATGCATCCCTCCTATCGGGTTGGCTGGAAGTTCACTCTAGCTACATCCACTCGTCCCTCCGCACGTTTCGCATTTGAGACACGTGCCGTTGCGGACGAGGGTAAAGTTTCCGCATTCTCCACATGCTTCCCCTTCGTAACCCTTAACGCGCGCTTCGGCGATAAGGTTTGTCGAGCCACGCTCGGCGAGCGCCTCGACGGCTCTGGCGACGTGCTCTGTCGTTTGAGATGAAGGGAATGCATTTGGTGCGGGCGAATTGACAAGTCCCGTCGTGCGCGGAAGTGCGTCGTCATCGAGCCTTGTCTGAAGCGCATGCGCTTGCGCGCCGGCGCTTTGCGATTTGCCCGGTGCGAGGAGCTTGCGATCGCTGAAGCGTCCACGCGTGAAACCGGGCGACACGAAAGCGTCGGCAGAACGTCTGCCTTCGCCGGTGTCTCCGGAACCGAGCGTCGTGTTGCCGATCTCATTTGGATCAACATGAGCAAGCTCGTAGCGCCCCAAATAGGAAACTGCAAGCTCTCTGAACAGATAGTCGAGGATCGAGGTCGCGTTCTTGATTGCCTCGTTGCCGCGCACCGGACCTGCAGGTTCGAAGCGCGTGAAGGTGAAGGCATCGACGAATTCCTCGAGCGGCACTCCATATTGCAAGCCCACTGACACGGCGATCGCGAAGTTATTCATGAGCGAGCGGAATGCGGCGCCCTCCTTGTGCATGTCGATGAAGATCTCACCGAGACGCCCGTCTTCGTACTCGCCAGTTCTTAAATAGACCTTATGGCCGCCGACCACCGCCTTCTGCGTATAACCCTTGCGCCGATCCGGCAGACGGTCGCGTTCGGCTCGCGCGCGGAAGCGCTCGATCACGCGCTCGACGATGCGCTCGGCCACTACGGTGGCGCGCTGCGCTTGCGGCTGATCGGCGCCGATGGCGGCGAGCACCTCATCCTGCTCGTCCTCCTCGTCGGCGAGCAGCTGGGCGTTGAGCGGCTGCGACAGCTTGGAGCCGTCGCGATAGAGTGCGTTGGCCTTGAGCGCGAGGCGCCAAGAGAGGAGGTAGGCCTCCTTGCAGTCCCCGACGCTCGCCTCGTTCGCCATGTTGATGGTCTTGGAGATGGCGCCTGAGATGAAGGGCTGCGCCGCCGCCATCATGCGGATATGGCTCTCCACCGACAGGGAACGCTTGCCCTTGCGGCCGCAAGGCGACGCGCAGTCGAACACGGGGAGATGCTTGGGATCGAGGCCCGGCGCCCCTTCGAGCGTCATCGCTCCGCAGGCAAATTCATTGGCGGCCTCGATGTCCCGCTTGAGGAAGCCGATCTCGGCTAGGAGGTCGAAATCCGGCTGGTTGAGCCGCTCCGCCGGGAGCTTCAACACGCTGACGCAGAACGCCTCGCCGAGCGTCCATTTGTTGAAGGCGAATTTGATGTCGAAGGCCGACGCCACCGCCTTGTCCGCAGCGGCGATCTTCTCCGGGGTGAAGCCGCGTGCGGCGAGCGTCTCGTGGTTGACCCCGGGAGCCCCGGCAAGCGTGCCGCGCCCCACGGCATAGTCGATGATCCGCTTGGTCGCGGCCTCGTCATAGCCGAGCGCGCGCAAGCCCTCGGGCACCATGCGGTTGATGATCTTGAAATAGCCGCCGCCGGCGAGCTTCTTGAATTTGACCAGCGCGAAATCAGGCTCGATCCCGGTAGTATCACAGTCCATGACGAGGCCGATGGTGCCGGTCGGCGCGATCACCGTGGCTTGTGCGTTGCGGTAGCCATATTGGCGGCCGAGCTCGATGGCGCGCTCCCAGGCATGCGTGGCATGGGCAAGCAGCTTGGGATCGGGGCAGGAGGCATGGTCGAGCGGCACGGGCGCCGTATCGAGCGCCTCATAGCCGTCGGCCTCGCCTCTCGCGGCCTTCGCATGATTGCGCATGACCCGGAGCATCGACGCACGATTCGGCTCGAAGCCTGAGAACGGCCCAAGCTCCCGCGCCATCTCGGCGCTCGTCGCATAGGCCACGCCCGTCATGATGGCGCTGAGCGCCCCGCCGAGGGACCGCCCTTGCGCGGAGTCGTAGGGAATGCCCGAGGCCATCAGCAGCCCGCCGATATTGGCGTAGCCGAGCCCGAGCGTGCGGTACTCGTAAGAGAGCTGGGCGATCCGGCGCGAGGGGAATTGCGCCATGGTGACCGCGATCTCGAGCACGATGGTCCAGAGCCGGATGGCGTGTTCATAATCTTCGACGTCGAAGCTGCCGTCCTTGCCCCGGAACGTCATCAGGTTGAGCGAGGCGAGATTGCAGGCCGTGTCGTCGAGGAACATGTATTCCGAGCAGGGGTTCGACGCCTTGATCGGGCCCGAGGCGGGGCAGGTATGCCAGTCGTTGATGGTGGTGTGGAACTGGATGCCGGGATCGGCGCAGGCCCAGGCGGCGTAGCCGATCTGCTCCCAGAGCTCGCGCGCCTTCAGCGTCTTGGCGACCGAGCCGTCCTTGCGAAAGGTGAGCTGCCAATCGCCGTCCGTCTCGACCGCCTGCAGGAATTCATCGGTGACGCGCACCGAATTGTTGGAGTTCTGGCCTGAGACCGTGCGGTAGGCCTCCGAATCCCAATCGGTGTCGTAGACGGGGAAGTGAATGGAGGTATAGCCCTGGCGGGCGTACTGGATCACCCGGCGGATGACGTTGTCGGACACCCTGACCTTGCGGGCAGCCTTGACTTCGCGCTTCAGCGCCGGATTGCACTTCGGATCGAAGCAGCCGTCGCCGTCGGACTCGCAATTGATGCACGCCTTGAGGATGGCGTTGAGCCGCTCGGCCATGATCTTGGAGCCGGTGACGAGCGCCGCCACCTTCTGCTCCTCGATGACCTTCCAGTTGATGTAGTTCTCGATATCGGGATGGTCGATGTCGACCACGACCATCTTGGCCGCGCGCCGCGTGGTGCCCCCCGACTTGATGGCGCCCGCCGCGCGGTCGCCAATCTTGAGGAAGCTCATCAGCCCCGACGATTTGCCGCCGCCCGACAGCGGCTCGTTCTCGCCGCGGAGCTTCGAGAAATTCGAGCCCGTGCCCGAGCCGTATTTGAACAGGCGCGCCTCGCGCACCCAGAGATCCATGATGCCACCCTCGTTGACGAGGTCGTCCTCGATCGACTGGATGAAGCAGGCATGGGGCTGCGGGTGCTCGTAAGCCGAAGCGGACGCCTTGATCTCGCCGCTGGCGAAATCCGCGTAGTAATGGCCCTGGCTCGGGCCGTCGATGCCATAGGCCCAATGCAGCCCGGTGTTGAACCATTGCGGGCTGTTCGGGGCGCCCATCTGCATGGCGAGCATGTAGCGAAGCTCGTCGAAAAAGGCGCTCGCATCCTCTTCGGTGGTGAAATAGCTGGCCTTCCAGCCCCAATAGGTCCAGGTTCCGGCGAGCCGGTCGAACACTTGGCGGGCGTCGGTCTCGCCGCCGAAGCGGGCCGCTTCGGACAAGGTATTAAGAGCGTCGCGATCCGGCACCGAGCGCCAGAGCCAGGAGGGGACGGTGCTCTCCTCGATCTTCTTGGCTTTTGCCGGCACGCCGGCCTTACGGAAATATTTTTGGGCGAGGATGTCGGCTGCGACCTGGCTCCAATGGGCCGGGACCGCGAAGCGATCGAGTTCGAAAACCACCGATCCGTCGGGATTGCGGATCTCGCTCGCGCTCTCCCGGAATGGGATCGCGTCGTAGGGCGATTTTCCTGCTTCAGTAAACCGTCTCTCAATCCGCATTTTGTTTCCAACCCCCCGCATTCAACGCTTTGATTCGAACCTACGAAACTGGGGCGATTCGGTGTCGTCATCAACTGGACATCAATATATAGGAAGCCTTTTGCTAATTTCCACTAAATCCTGTGCGCTACCCTGGGGATGACCTGTGAAGAACGAGGCTCCGGAGGACGTAACTCGTCCTCGTCGCCGGCACCGCGAATTGCCTGTTCCATGGGGGCGGCCGGCTGACGTCTCGCCGCGCGCTATAAAGAAGACCAAGAAGGCCAATCCGGATCAAAATGGCCGAGCGGCCTCCGGTCTGGACAGACCCCTGGCCTGACGCCATAGTCCGCACCGCCTCTTGAACAGCGCATCGGCGTCCAGCAATGAAACTTTTGACTGAGATCTTCGCCTGGTGGACCGGCAACACCATTGGTACGCGCCTTTATACGTGGCGCCACGGGAAGCGCGTCGGTGCCGATCCCTTCGGTAACGTCTATTATCAGACCGAGCACGGAAGGCGGCGCTGGGTGATCTACCGCGATCAAGCGGAAGCCTCGCTGGTTCCCCCTGATTGGCATGGCTGGCTGCATTACACGGTGGATGTGCCGCCGACCGAGGAGACCTACGAGCCGCGCCCGTGGCAGACGCGCTATGTGCCGAACCTGACGGGGACGCCCCAAGCCTACCGGCCGCCCGGCAGTATCCTCAATCCGGACGCCCGCAAATCGCCGCCCCTCGATTACGAACCTTGGCAGCCGAGCTGACGGCATGAGCGCAGTCGAGACCACTCCGCCGAAGCCGGTGCAGCGCTGGTCGGCAGACGATTATGCCAAGAACGGGCGCTTCGTCTCCGAGCTTGCCCGCCCCGTCCTCGATCTGCTCGCGCCGAAGCGGGGCGAGCGCATCCTCGACCTGGCCTGCGGCGACGGCGTGCTCACCGAGGAGATCGCCGCGTCCGGCGCCGACGTGCTTGGCGCGGATTTGAGCGAGGAGCTGCTTGCCGCGGCTTCAGCCCGGGGCCTCAAGGTGCAAAAGGTGGACGGGCATGCGCTCCCCTTCCTGTCCGAATTCGATGCGGTGTTCTCCAATGCGGCGCTGCATTGGATGCGCCGCCCCGATCTGGTGATTGCCGGCGTTGCCCGCGCGCTCCGGACCAAAGGCCGCTTCGTCGGCGAGCTCGGCGGTCATGGTAATGTCGCGGCCATCGCCACGGCGATGCGGGCTGTTGGTGCGGCGCGTGGTGGCGATCCGGCTAAGGTCGCGCCCTGGTTCTTCCCCAGCGTCGACCAATATCGGCGCCTGCTCGGTGAGGGTGGGTTTAACGTTCAGGCGATCGTGCTCGTGCCGCGCCCGACCGGGCTTGAGACCGGAATAGAGGGGTGGTTGCAAACCTTCGGCCGTTCCTTCTTCGAGCAGTTCCAGGAGCCGGAACGGACCGAGGTGCTGACCGAGGTCATCGAGTTGTTGCGCCCCTCGCTTTGCGATTCCGATGGACGGTGGACCGCCGACCACATCCGGCTTCGCTTTGCGGCTGAGCGGGCGTTATGAGGCATGGGGCCACATTGTCCCTGCCACATCCACGCCCAATTCATGGTCGAGCCCTTGAGTTGCAAGGAGCGCACCGGAGTGACACGCTTGGGAGCCCGTTCAGAAGGTGTGCAGCATAATGCAAGCCTCTAAGGCAAGACTGCGCCGCGCCGGCCTCGCTCAGCTCTTCGTCCTACTCGCCGTGACCGGCGTGCTCGGTGCCCAGGCGGCCCGCGCCGAGAAGGTGCAAAATCCGATCGCCGTGTTCGCCGCTCTCGACAAGGTGACGGGGCGCATCTCGCATCTGGAGATACCGCTCAATCAGACGGTGCAGTTCGGCGCCCTCAAGGTGACGCCGCGGGTCTGTGACACCCGCCCGCCGACCGAGCCGCCGCACACCTCTTCCTTCGTGGAGGTCGATGAGATCAAGCTCACGGGCGAGGTCGAGCGCATCTTCACCGGCTGGATGTTCGCCGAAAGCCCTGGCCTTCACGCCGTGGAGCACCCGGTGTTCGACGTTTGGCTCACGAGCTGCAAGACCTCCGAGCCGGTCGCGCCCGCCGGAAGCGACCAGAATGCAGCGGCACCAGCAGCACCAGCGGCACCAGCGGCACCAGCGGCACCAGCGGCACCAGCGGCACCAGCGGCACCAGCGGCGGAGGCCCCCCCAGCTGCCCCGGCGCCGGCTGCCGCAGCCCCCGCTGCGGCAGCCGCAGCCGCCCCAGCTCCTGCGCCGGCGCCACCGAAGAAGCCGCGCCCGCCGCGCCCGCCGCGCCCGCCGGCAGCGCCGCCTTCGACATTCCCATTGCCAGGGCAGTAAAGCGCGTCTTCGAGCAACCGCTGAAACTCCGCGCGCCCCACCTCGATCGCGCCGAAGCTCGCGAGGTGCTCGGTCAAGAACTGGGTATCGAGCAGCACGAAGCCTCCATATTTGAGGCGGGCGATGAGATAGACGAGCGCGATCTTGCTCGCGTCGCGCGCTCTGGAGAACATGCTCTCGCCGAAAAAGGCGCGGCCGAGATGCACGCCGTAAAGCCCGCCGATCAGCTCCCCGCCTGACCAAACCTCGACCGTGTGACAGTGGCCAAGGGCGAACAGGTTGGTATAGAGGCTGCGGATGCGGCCATTGATCCAGGTGCTCCGCCGCCCCGCCCGCGGCGCAGCGCAGCCGTCGATGACGGCGTCGAAGTCGGTGTCGATCCTGACCTCGAAGCCCCCCTGGCGGATGGTCCGGGCGAGCCGGTGCGGAACATGCGCGCGGTCGAGCGGCAGGATGCCCCGCCGTTCGGGCTCGATCCAGTAAAGTGCGTTGTCCTCGGCGCTCTCCGCCATGGGGAAGATGCCGCAGGCATAGGCCTTGAGCAGGACCTGCGGTGTGATCTCGATCATGACGTCGTCGATGGAGGTCATGGCTTGCTCAAGAAAGGGACGGGTCAGCCTCCCGCCAAATGAGTTTCCAGCCAATGAATATCATACCGGCCGTCGGCGATGTCCGGCTCCGTGATCAGAGACTTGAACAGCGGGATGGTGGTGTCGATGCCGTCGACGACGAACTCTCCGAGCGCCCGCTTCAACCGCATCAAGCATTCGTTGCGGGTCCGGGCATGCACGATGAGCTTGCCGATCAGGCTGTCATAATAGGGTGGAATGGTATAGCCGGCGTAAGCGCCGGAATCGACGCGTACCCCGAGGCCTCCCGGCGGATGGAAATGCGTGATGGTCCCCGGTGAGGGCCGGAAGGTGCGGGGGTCCTCGGCGTTGATCCGGCATTCGATGGCATGGCCGTCGAAGCGGATGTCTTCCTGCTTGAGCGTGAGCGGCGCCCCCGCCGCGATGCGGATCTGCTCGATGACAAGGTCGATGCCGGTGATCATCTCGGTGACGGTGTGCTCCACTTGGAGCCGCGTGTTCATCTCGATGAAGTAGAACTCGCCGCCCTCGTAGAGGAACTCCACGGTGCCCACCCCGCGATAGCGCAGCTGCCGCATCGCCTTCGCCACGGTCTCGCCGATGCGCGCTCGCTCGCTCTGATTGAGGGCAGGCGAGGGGGCCTCCTCCCAAAGCTTCTGATGGCGCCGCTGTAACGAGCAATCGCGCTCGCCGAGATGGATGGCGTTGCCCTCGCCATCGCCCAGCACCTGCACTTCGATGTGCCGCGGATGCGCGAGATATTTTTCGAGATAGACGGTCTCGTCGCCGAAGCTGGTCTTGGCCTCGATCCGCGCCGTGGCCAGCGCCGGCTCGAGCTCGTCCTCGACGTGAGCGACCTTCATGCCGCGGCCGCCGCCGCCGGCAGCGGCCTTGACCAGCACCGGATAGCCGATGTCGCGGGCAATCCGTTGCGCCTCGCCAAGGTCGGTGACGCAGCCGTCGGAGCCCGGCACCAGGGGCAAGCCAAGCATCTTTGCGGTTACCTTCGCCTCGATCTTGTCGCCCATGAGCCTCACATGCTCGGCGCTCGGTCCGATGAAGGTGATCCCATGCTCTTCGAGGATCTCGGCAAAGCGAGCGTTCTCGGCGAGAAAACCATAGCCGGGGTGAACGGCGTCGGCCCCTGTGATCTCGCAGGCGGCGACAATCTGCGGGATGTTGAGATAGCTGTCTTTCGCTGGCGGGGCGCCGATGCACACGCTCTCGTCGGCGAGCCGCACATGCATGGCGTTGGCGTCGGCGGTCGAGTGCACTGCAACCGTGGCGATGCCGAGCTCCTTGCAGGCCCGCTCGATACGAAGCGCGATCTCTCCCCGGTTGGCGATCAGGATCTTGTCGAACATGCCAAGGAGCGCCTAGCCCTTTTCGATCACGGCAAGCGGCTCGGCATATTCGACGGGCTGACCGTCGTCGACGAGGACGGCCAGGACCGTGCCGGCATGGGGGGCAGGGATATGGTTCATGGTCTTCATGGCTTCGATGATGAGGATCGTCTGTCCTGCGGTGACGCGGCTGCCAATTTCGATGAAGGGCGGGGCTCCCGGCTCGGGTGAGCGGTAGGCGGTGCCGACCATGGGTGAGTTGACGGTGCCGGGATGGTGGATTTCCTCGGTCACCCCTCCGCCGCCCAAATCGTGGGCGGGGCGGCCAACATCAGCGGAGTGCGCAGCAACCCCGACGGTAACGTTGCGCGCCACGCGCACCCGCCGCCCTTTATGCTCGATCTCGATCTCGGTAAGACCGGTCTCGTTCAGGAGCTCGGCGAGCTCGCGGATGAGGTCCTTATCGAAGGTGCCTGCCTTTTCTGTCATCTGCGGCGTTTTCTCCTCCGCCATCAACCGGCCCTCGGCGCAGCGATCGACGCGGCTACCGCCTCGATCCCAAGCTCGTAGCTCAAGGCCCCAAACCCGCAAATCACGCCTTTTACGCCCTTCGAGATAAAGGAATTGTGGCGAAAGCTCTCGCGCCTAAAGATGTTCGACAAATGCACCTCGACACAAGGAATCTCCGTGGCCAGCAACGCATCGAGCATGGCGATCGAGGTGTGGGTGAAGGCGCCGGCATTGACGATCAGCCCGGCAGCTTTGCTCCTAGCCTCCTGGATCCACGCCACCAGCTCGCCCTCATGATTGCTCTGCCGGAACTCCATGGCAAAGCCCAATTTTGCCGCCCTTTGCTCGCAACGCACGCGGACGTCTTCAAGGCTCTCCGTGCCATAGACTTCAGGCTCGCGCGACCCGAGCAGGTTGAGATTGGGACCGTTCAACACGTAGATCGGTTTGGTCATGGCGCGCGTGAGGGCATGATGGTGCCCCAGAAGCATATCCAGACGCTCCGGGGCGAATGAGCCGCGGCCCCTTTAGCAGCTTTTGCTGCGGCGCGCAAAAAGCGGACCCCGCCCCAGACCGCTGCCGTTCCCCGCTTGCATCAGCAGGTGGAGCTGCAGCCTTTCTCGCGGACCTCGGCCACGTCTTTCAGGAGCTGGTCGTAGAGGTCGTCGGGCGCGCCTGGTAGGACCTTGTCGCCGATCAGATAGAGCGGCGTGCCTTGCAAGCCGAGCTTCTGGGCCAGATCCTTGTTCTCCTCGAGGGCCTGCTTGACCGAGGGGTCGTCCATGTCCTTCTCGAGTTTCTCGACGTCGAGCCCGAGCTCCTTGGCGACGCGCAAAGCCTTCTCCTTGTCGGTCTTGCCGGGCTCGGAGAACAGCTTCTGATGCATCTCGAAATATTTGCCCTGCTTGATCGAGGCCAGGGCGAGCTTCGCCGCCGCCTCGGAATCCTCGCCGAAGATCGGCAGCTCCTTGAGGACGAGGCGGACCTTGCCGTCGCCATTGACGAGCTTGACCACCTCGGGCAGCGCCCGGCGGCAATAGCCGCAATTGTAATCGAAGAATTCGACCACGCTGACATCGCCGCTCGGGTTGCCGGCGACGAAGGAGTCGGGCGAACGGAAGATCTTGTTGGCATTCTCGCTGATGGTCTTTTTCTGCTTCGCCGCCTCTTCAGCCTGCTGGCGCTTGTCGAGTTCGTTGGTCATCTCGACGAGGATCTCGGGGTTCTTGGTGAGATAGTCGCGCAAGATCTGCTCGACGCGGGTATCTGACACAGCCTTCTCCAACGGGCCGCCATGGCGGAACAGCACATAACTGGTGCCGGCCGCGGTGACCACGGACACAACGGCAGCCACGCCCACATTGGCGAGGAGTTTCTTGAGGTTCATGCTTTCGATCTCCAGGGGGCTTGGCTCAATTGGTCGTGGGTAGCTCGAAGGCGAGAATGTCGTCGGCGCGAATCCAGTTTGGCGTTCCGTCGACAAAGCCAGCTTTGGCACGCTTGGCTTGTTGTTTGGCAAGTTTCAACTGCCCTTCATAGAAATAGGCCTCCGCCGATGCAAGCTCGGCTTGCGCCAAATATTGCTGCCGGGCCTGCGGTGACGCGCTTTCGCCCTTGCGAGCGTAAGCGGCGGCCAATTGGCGGTAGCCCATGGCGGACGTCGTCTCGCGGCCGAGCGCGATGCGGAGATTGGAGATCGCCTCCTCGACGGTCCGATGTCCGGGCGCGGCGAGCAGCGCCTGCGCCAGCATGATGCGGATGAGCGGCTCGTCCGGCGCGAGTTTCACGGCCTGCTGCAACGGGGGGATGGCGGCGGCGACATTGCCGCTCTCGAATTGGAATTGCCCTTTGATCTCATAGAAATAAGGCCAGTCCGGCTTGGCTGCGATCAGCGCGTCGAGTTGCGGCAGGGCAACGCGGACGCCAGACTTGCGGTAGGTGGCGATGGCCCTCGCATAGTTGGCGGGCAGCGTCTGATCGCTTTGCGCATATCGGTTGAACACAGTCTCCGGCTGGTCGAGGAAGCCGGACAGTTTGGCCTTCACCAGATCGTGCCGGAACTGCAGCTCGGGTGGGTCGACATTGTTGAAATAAGGGCTTGCCTTGACGAGATCGCGAAGTTGGGCGAGGCGCTGCGGGGGCAAGGGGTGGGACTGCAGATAGGGGTTGATGCCCTGCACGCCGAACAGCTTGCTGTTCATGAACTCCAAGGTTTCGAGCAGGCCGCGCCCTGATTGCTTGGTCGCGTTCAGGAAAGTCACGGCGGCCTGGTCGGCCGAGGATTCTTCGTCCTGCCGGTAGGCAAGCACCATGCGCATGGCGGCGTCGGTGCCGCCATAGGCCGCACCCATGCCGATTTGCCCAAGCCCGCCGGCGCCCGCCAGGGCGCCCGCCGCCATCGCGGCAAGGCCAAGGATTTGCAGCATCAGCGCGGCCGATTTCGCTCTCGAGACCACATTCCGCAACCGCGCAAGGTGCCCGCCGGTGATATGGCCGCTCTCATGGGCGATCACACCAATGATCTGATTGGGCGTCTTCGCGTCCATCAGCGCGCCTGCATGGATGAACATATTGTGCCCATCGATGACGAAGGCATTGAAGGCGCGGTCGTTGACGATGTGGATATCGATGGCCTGCGCGCCGAGGCCGGCAGCGTCGAAGATCGGCTTGGCATAGCTCCGGATTAGCGATTCCGTCTCGGCGTCGCGGATCAGGCCCGCCGCGTCCGCGGTCGTGGCGGTGACGAGGGACATGGCGAGCGCGCCGACGGCAGCACTGCGCAGGCGGCGTAAAGAGCTATGAAGGGGAGCCGGAGCAGGCATCATTCCGCCGATGGTAAAGGCTTGCCGATGCTGGGCCAAGATGCGGGTTCTTGCCGTTCAGGGCGGCGGGCCGACGCCTTCTCCTCACCCGACGGCTGGGCTTGTGGAAGGGAAACGGCACTGGCGCCGCTGATGGAACGCGTAAGCTGCCTGACTGCTCGCCTCGATCCACGTCTTTGCCGTATACATCGCTTGATTGGCGTTTGAATGCGGCGACAAAGTGTCAGCCGCCGCTCAAGTCTCATCAAGAAAATGCGAGCCGATAGTTACGCATGAGCTTGGCCTCGACCGGCAAGAAACCGGCAGCTTGCCGTGGCGGATGGCCCGCCGCAGCAGCATCGATCCGTTCAGCGTCATGGACGTGATGGGTGAGGCAAATGCGCGTGCCGCCGCAGGCGAGGACATCATCCATATGGAGGTTGGTCAGCCCGCCGCGCCCACCCCCAAAGCCGCGCGCGAGCGGGCCCGCGAACCCCTCGAAATGGACCGGCTGGGCTATACCGAAGCCCTCGGGCTCCTGGCCTTGCGCGAACGCATCGCCCACTTTGACCGGGAACGTTATGGCGTGAGCGTCACGCCCGAGCGCGTCGTGGTGACGGCGGGCTCGGCCGGATTCGTGCTCGCCTTCCTCGCCGTGCTCGATCCGGGAGATACGCTGCTGGTGCCATCGCCGGGCCCTTGTTACCGGCAGATCCCGAAGGCGCTTGGCGCAAGGCCGATCTTGGTTGAGACCGGAGCAGAAACGCGGTGGTGCCTGCCGTTGCCGACCTCGACCGATTCGCCTCGGAGAACGCAGCGGGCCTCCTGCTCGCAAGCCCGAACAATCCGACCGGCACCAGGCGGTGGGCTCAAGGCTCGCGGAGCTTGCCGACGCCTGCAGGCGCTGCGGGCTCTGGCTGATCTCCGACGAGATCTATCACGGCCTCAAATATGAGGAGGCCGCGGAGACGGTGCTCGCACATTGGGACGCGGCCACGTCGTCAACGGCTTCTCCAAATATTTCAGCATGACGGGCTGGTGCGCCCGTTGGAGCGGCTCGCCCAGAACCTCTACATCTCGCCGCCGGCGATCCCGCAGGCGGCGACGGTAGGCACCTTCGAGGGACTGGAGGAGCTCGAGGCAATCAAGGCGGGCTATGCCGCGAGCCGCGCTCTATTGCTGAACGAGTTGCCGGCCGCGGGGCTCCGCTCGATTCTTGCCGCCGATGGAGCCGTCTATCTCTATGCCGATGTCAGCGAGTTCACCCCCGATAGCGCGGCCTCTGCGAAAGCCATGCTCAGGGACATCGGCGTTGCCATCACGCCGGGGATCGACTTCGATTCAGTCCGCGGCCACCGCTTTGTGCGACTCTCTTATGCCGGACCCCAGGCGGCGATGCGCGAGGCCCCTGCCCGCATCAAGGGCTGGCTCAAGAATTAGCGTTGCCACCAGCCGCGGCGGGGTGGACCTTTGTCCTCCTTGGCTTCGCCTTCCACCCTTACTTCGGGCTTGACGGCCGGCTGCTCGGCGGGCGGTACACCGCGCACGGGCTCGCCATCGTGAACGGCGCGTTCGGCCATGCCGGTGCGCGAGAAATCTTCTTTCGGCGCCCTGGCCTGGCGGCCATCGCCATTCTGAGGCCCGGCTTGGCTCTCGCGCCGCGTGGCTTCGCTGCCGCCGGGACTCTCAGGTTCGGGCCCGCGAGCTGCACTCGGGGCGCCCTGCGCCTCCGCATCCCCTGCGGCGCGCTCGGGCCGCTGACCGGACCTGCCGCGACGACCGCCGCGCCGCCCTCGGCGGCGGGGCTTACGGTTTTGCGCGGCCGCGTCGGCGCCCTCGGGTTGCTCCTCCTCGGTCTCCTCCTGTTCCGGCTCTTCCTCGTCTGGCTCGGCTCCCTCCGCGGCAAATGCGCGCGCGACCTCGGGCCCTTCGAACTCCTGATCGCCGCCAGGGCCGCGGCGCTTACGGCGGCGGCGCCTTGACCGGCGGGGGGTCGAATCGGCATCCGCTTCGGTGGAAGCCTCCGGTGCCGGGGCAGGCTCGTGATGGGCCCAATCCATATGCAGCACGGTACTCTCGCCGATGCCAGTCACCGACTCCGCCGAGCGCTCGATAACGAACTGCGAGACATGCAGATTCTCGTCGGCGGTCACCGTGATGGGGATCCGATAGCGCTGCTCGATGTCCTTCAGATGCGCGCGCTTCTGGTTCAGGATGTAAAGGGCTGCGTCCACCGCCGTGGTCGCCACGAGCGGCACCACGCCGTCGGTGATTAGGCGGTCCTCGATCGAGCGCAAGATATCGAGGGCGACCGACTCCACGGACCGGACGATGCCAGTGCCCTGGCACATCGGGCAGGGGCTCGTCGAGCCCTCGAGCATGCCGGGACGTAAGCGCTGGCGCGACATTTCCATCAAGCCGAAATGGCTGATGCGGCCCACCTGAATGCGCGCGCGGTCGTTGCGCAAGGATTCCTTCAGCCGCCGTTCCACCAGCCGGCTGTTGCGGCGCTCATCCATGTCGATGAAGTCGATGACGATCAGTCCGGCGAGGTCGCGCAAGCGGAGCTGGCGCGCGATCTCCTCGGAAGCCTCGAGATTGGTCTTGAGCGCGGTGTCCTCGATATTGTGCTCGCGCGTGGCCTTGCCGGAGTTGACGTCGACGGCAACGAGCGCCTCGGTCTGATTGATGACGATGTAGCCGCCCGACTTCAGCACCACTTGCGGGGAGAACATCGCGGCGAGCTGCCGCTCGACCTGATAGCGGATGAAGACCGGCTCCGGTTCCTTGTACGGCTTCACGTTCTTGGCGTGGCTCGGCATGAGCATGCGCATGAAGTCCTTCGCCTCGCGATAGGCGTCGTCACCCGCGACCAGAACTTCGTCGATGTCCTTGTTGTAGAGATCGCGGATCGACCGCTTGATCAGGCTGCCTTCCTCATAGACGAGGCTTGGCGCCGTCGATTTCAGCGTCAGGTCGCGGACGGTTTCCCAGAGCCTCAAGAGATAATCGTAGTCGCGCTTGATCTCGGTCTTGGTCCGCTGCGCACCGGCGGTGCGGATGATGAGACCCATGCCTTCCGGCACTTCAAGCTCGCCCGCGATCTCGCGCAAGCGCTTGCGGTCGGTGGGCTGAGTGATTTTGCGCGAGATGCCACCACCCCGGGCGGTATTCGGCATGAGCACGGTGTAGCGGCCGGCAAGCGAAAGGTAGGTCGTCAGCGCCGCGCCCTTGGTGCCACGCTCCTCTTTGACCACCTGCACGAGGATGATCTGCCGGCGGCGAATCACCTCCTGGATCTTGTACGCCCGGCGCCCCCGGCGCCTGGGGCGCTCCGGTAGCTCTTCAAGCGCGTCCTCGGAGCCTACCGATTCGACCGTCTCCGCAATCGCATCGCCATTGGTCTCGACCAATTCGACGGGCTGGCCGACGCCACCCACCCGACCGGCCTCGTCATCCTCGTCATCCTCACGGTCCTCGCGGTCCTCGCGTGCGGCGCGCGTCTCCGATCGCTCCGCGACGTCATCAAGGTCGCCGATCCGTTCCACGGCTTCCGAGACCTCGTGGATCAGATCACTCTCCTCCATGGCGAGACCGCGCTCTGGGGGAGGGTTGTCACCGTCGTCGTCGTGCGCCTCGAGATTCGCGTCCGACGGTTTTGTACCGACAGCACCCGTCGGCTCGCCGCGGCTTGACCCGTTCCGCTCGAGAGGTTCGTGGTGGCCTCGGCCGCGCCGGCCGCGCCTCCGTCGCCGTCCAGCCGCGGCTTCATCCTCGGCGGCCTCGGCCGCGCTGGCGCGGCTCTCTTCGGCGGCCTCCTCCTCGAGGAGTGCCCGACGGTCGGCGACCGGGATTTGGTAATAGTCCGGATGAATTTCGGTAAAGGCCAAGAAGCCATGGCGGTTGCCGCCGTAATCCACGAAGGCCGCCTGCAGTGACGGCTCTACGCGCGTTACCTTGGCGAGATAGATATTGCCCCGTAGTTGCTTCTTGTTCGCTGATTCGTAGTCAAATTCCTCGACGCGATTGCCTTTTACCACGACGACCCGGGTCTCCTCCGGATGCGCCGCATCGATGAGCATTTTGCTTAGCATGTTGATTGTTCTCCGCCGCGCTTGCCCGGGCGAACGGCGCGAAAGACTGCCGTATCGCGTTAGTGGCCGAGCCCTGCGCGCGCTTAAGTTGAATAGACCATGATTCGCTGCGATGGCGCATGGGAGGCTGCCCACTTTGCCCGCTTAGATCGACCTCGGTCGCACCCAAGGTCTTGAGCGGTACAGACAAAGTCCTGCTTTGTCGGAGGGTTAGTCCCATGCTTTGAACTTGCATCGCAAACACCTAACCCGCGCCTGCGCGCGCTCTGAGAAGCTTAGAATGGCGATCGTCTCTCACTTAAACCGCCGGCATCCCGCGTCTGGGCCGCTTCACCAAGGCCTGACGCGCGAAAAAAAATGAGGTCCCGGGCCAGTATCGCTGCGAAGCGTCCAAGCGTTCGGGGCGGCCCAATCAATTGGGACTACCCTTTATTACGGGCTTGGCAGGAGATTTGGCAAGCCTTCCCGTGCATTCGCCCCCAAAGGGTCACAAGCTTCGTTTAACCAGCGCGCATTAAGATTCCAGTGGCCATGGCATATTTTTGGCTGAATAGGCTGGAGTTGGGGGCCCCAAGGAGCGAGCCGTAAGCGGCCGGACAGAGAACCGGCGCGGTCCGTTGGGGCGAGGGAAGATGCGCAAAGAGCCTGCCTTGCTGGGAGTTTCGTCCTCAGCCGTCTTGCTTGCGCTCCTGCTCGCGTCGGTCGGGATGGGCGCGCAAGAGGCGCAGTCCGGCCCACGTCAGACGATTGCCAACGATGCGCGGGTTGCGGGCGACCGGGCGCGCACCCGCTTCATCGCCGATCTGTCGAAGAAGGTGGAGGTCAGAGTCTTTGCCCTCGGCGATCCCTATCGCGTCATCGTCGATCTCCCGGAGGTGAGCTTCCAGATGCCGCCCGGACTGGGAAACGAGACGAGGGGGCTCATTAGCGGCTACCGCTTCGGGCTTTTCGCCCCGGGCAAATCGCGCATCGTCATCGACGTGAGCGGCCCCGTTCTCGTCGACAAGGCCTTCGTGCTCGATCCAAGACCCGACCAGCCTGCCCGCCTCGTCGTCGACCTGGTCTCCACGGACCGCGCGACGTTTCTCACCAATCTCCGCGAAGCCAGCGCCAAATCGACCGCAGGCGCGGGAGCGGCGCCTCATGCGCCGCCGCCGGCGGCAAGGCCCGCAAATGCCAAACCCGTGGTGATCCTCGACCCCGGGCATGGCGGCGTCGACCCCGGCACGAGCAGCACCAGCGGGATCACGGAAAAGGAGGTGGTGCTCGCCTTTGCCAAAACGCTCAAGCAGAAGCTCGAGGCGAACGGGCAATGTGAGGTCTATCTCACGCGAGACGACGATCGGTTCCTCGCCTTGCGCGAGCGGGTGGAGTTTGCGCAAGGGAAAGGCGCGAACCTGTTCGTGTCCATCCACGCCGATTCTTTTCCCAAGCAGACCGTGGATGCGAGCGGCGCCACAGTCTACACCTTGTCGGAGCAGGCGTCCGACGACGAGGCTAAGGAACTCGCGACCAAGGAAAACTTCTCCGACGCCATCGCCGGCGTCGATCTGCCGAGCGACTCCGACGAGGTGGTGGCGAACATTCTCATCGACCTTGCCCAGCGGGAGACCCAGAACCGCTCGCTGATCTTCGCCAAATCCATCGTCGGAGGGATGAGCCGCGCCGATCTCCATGCGAAGGCTCTGAAATCGGCAGGATTTCGCGTGCTGAAGGCGCCGGATGTGCCCTCCGTGCTCATCGAACTAGGCTTCTTGAGCAATCCCAACGATGAGAAGCAGCTCACCTCCGATACGTGGCGCGGCACCATGGCCGACAAGGTCGCCGCGGCGATCGACAGCTACTTCGCCAAGCGTGTGGCGCGCGTGCCGTTCTGAAGGCTCCGGCGCTTTCGCCGGCCCGCCGCACCCCCAAGAAAGCGATCAATTCGAGCGATGGCAGCGTTTTGTTGCCATAATGTTGGCTAGGGTTGCCCTTGTTCCCCGCAGGCGACTAAAAATCGGGGACGGGACGGATTTCACATGGACATCACGGCACCAATCAAGCCGCCGGGAGAAAAACGGCGACGTAGGCGCGGCGGCTTTTTGCTGCGCTTCTTCGGCTTCATGTTCGCGGCAAGCATGATCGTCTTCGTCGCCGTGGCGGCGGTTGCGGCGTTCGTGTTGTGGAAAGTGTCGAAGGACCTGCCGGATTACGAGGTGCTCGCCAAATACGAGCCCCCGGTGATGACCCGCATCCACGCCAGCGATGGGAACCTGATCGCCGAGTTTGCCCGCGAGCGGCGCATCTACGTGCCCTTTACCGCCATTCCCGACCGCGTCATCCAGGCCTTCATCTCCGCCGAGGACAAGAACTTCTATCAGCATGGTGGTCTCGACATTCAGGGCATCGTGCGCGCCGCCGTCACCAATTTGAGCAGCATGCAATCGGGCGGCCGCAAGGTCGGCGCCTCGACGATCACCCAGCAGGTGGCCAAGAACTTCCTGCTCACGAGCGACCAGACGATGGAGCGGAAGTTGAAGGAGGCGATCCTCGCCATCCGCATCGAGCGCGCCTTCACCAAGGAGCAAATTCTCGAGCTCTACCTGAACGAGATCTATCTCGGCGCCGGCGCTTATGGCGTTGCGGCTGCGGCGCAGACTTATTGGGACAAGTCTCTGCCCGAGCTCAGCATCGCCGATGTCGCCTATCTCGCCACGTTGCCCAAGGCCCCCTCCAACTACAACCCGTTCAGATATCCCGAGCGCGCGATCGCCCGCCGCAACTGGGTGATCGACCGTATGGTCGAGAACGGCTTCGTCACGCCACAGGAGGGCGAGGCTGCCAAGACCCAGCCGCTCGGCGTGCAGGTGCGCCAGACCGGACCCAAGATCCTTGCCTCGGAATTTTTCGCCGAGGAGGTGCGCCGCGACATTATCGATATCTTCGGCGAGGACAAGCTTTACGGCGGCGGTCTCTCCGTGCGCACCACGCTCGACCCGTCGCTGCAGCAGATCGGCCGACAGACGCTGGTCAACGGGCTGGTCGCCTACGATCACCGCCATGGCTGGCGTGGGGTCGTGAAGAAGATCGATATCGGCGGCGATTGGGGCAAGACGCTTGCCGCTATCAATTTCTGGCCGGATATCGCTCCTTGGCGGCTTGCGGTCGTGCTCGATGCAGACAAGGACAAGGCCACGATTGGCCTCCGCCCTATGCGCACCACGACCGGCGCGCTCGCCAAGGAGCGCGAGACCGGCACCATTCCATTCAGCGAGGTGAAATGGGCCCGACCTAAGTTGAAAGGCGGCCTAGGCGCGAGCCCGAGAGTCCTCACCGATGTGATCAAGCCCGGCGACGTCATCTATGTCGCGCCGCGCGAGCCGACCGACACGGAAAAGGACGTCGCCGGGCAATGGTCGCTCGAGCAGGTGCCGGAGGTCGGTGGCGCGCTCGTGGCCATGGACCCCCATACCGGGCGCGTGCTCGCGCTCGTCGGCGGCTTCAGCTTCGCGGAAAGCCAGTTCGATCGCGCCGTCCAGGCGCGCCGCCAGCCGGGCTCGTCCTTCAAGCCGATCATCTACACCACGGCGCTTGACAACGGCTATATGCCGACCAGCATCGTCGTCGATGGCCCGATTTGCCTCAGTCAAGGGGCGGGCATGCCGCAATGGTGCCCGAAGAACTATGAAGCCGGCGAGGCCGCCGGTCCCTCGACCTTGCGCTTCGGCATCGAGCATTCGCGCAATTTGATGACGGTCCGCCTCGCCAACGACATGGGCATGCCGATCATCTCCGAATATGCGCGGCGGTTCGGCGTTTACGACAATCTGATGCCGGTGCTGTCGATGGCGCTTGGCGCTGGCGAGACCACGCTGATCCGGATGACGACCGCCTATAGCATGATTGCCAATGGCGGCAAGCAGGTGAAATCGACTCTCATCGACCGCGTCCAGGACCGCTACGGCAGAACCGTCTGGCGCCACGACAACCGGGACTGCACCGATTGCGCGACCAGAGAGTGGAGCGGTCAAGACGAGCCGGAACTGGTCGATGACCGGGCGCAGATCGTCGATCCGATGGCGTCGTATCAGGCCATTCACATCATGGAGGGCGTTATCGAGCGCGGCACCGCCATGAAGCTCAAGGTCCTGAACCGGCCGATCGCAGGCAAGACGGGCACCACCAATGAGGAGAAGGACGCCTGGTTCATCGGCTTTACCCCGGACCTCGTCGTGGGCGTCTATATCGGCTTCGACAATCCCTCGCCGCTCGGCCATGGCGAGACCGGTGGCAATGTCTCCGCACCCGTGGTCCGCGACTTCTTCAAGATCGCGCTCGCCGACCAGCCACCCATTCCGTTCCGCGCGCCGCCCGGCATCAAGCTGATCCGCGTGAATTTGAAGACCGGCTTGCCGGCCGGCCCCGGTGACCCAAGGGCGATCATGGAGGCGTTCAAGCCGACCCAAGATCCGACCGGCTTGGTCCCCGAGGCAGGAGCGGGAGAAGACCAGGCTCAAGCCGGCGATTTTGCTCAAGGCGCGCCCGGCGAGTTTGGGCAGGCTCCAATCCCGGATCAGGCTCCCGGACCTCCTCCGGCACCTTTCCCCGTTCCGGGCAACGACCGGGCTTTGACATCGGGCACGGGGGGCCTCTACTAGACGCCCACTTCTCAAGATCTACCGCCAGGTTGTATGACAGCATGGCGGCCACACTCCGCCATTCCGAGCAGAGGAAGCGATGCGCGCTGAAACCGAGGCTGTTATCAACGATATCAGACAGTCCCTGGCCCTGCTCAGGAGGCATCTTTGACCCTGACCGGGCAAAGGCGAGGCTAGCGGAGCTCGACCGCGAGGCCGAGGCGCCGAATTTCTGGAGCGACCCGGCGCGGGCGCAAACCATCATGCGCGAGCGCCAGCAGCTTGAAACCGCGCTCTCGCGCTTCGCACGCCTTGCCCGCGAGCTCGACGACAATATCGAGCTGGTCGCTCTTGGCGAGGAGGAGGGTGACGCAAGCGTCGTCGCCGAAGCCGAGCACGCGCTGAACAAGCTGCACGCCGAAGCCCATCAGGGCGAGGTGGAAGCCCTGCTCTCCGGCGAGGCGGACGCCAACGACACCTATGTCGAGATCCACGCCGGCGCAGGCGGCACCGAAAGCCAGGATTGGGCACAGATGCTCGAGCGGATGTACATCCGCTGGGGGGAGGGGCGTGACTATAAAGTCGAGATCATCGGCGAGCATCCCGGCGAGGAGGCCGGCATCAAATCGGCGACGATCCTCATCAAGGGCGCCAATGCTTATGGCTGGCTGAAGACCGAGTCGGGCGTGCATCGGCTGGTGCGCATCTCGCCCTTTGATTCCAATGCCCGGCGCCACACGAGCTTTGCCTCGGTCTCAATTTATCCGGCGGTCGACGACACGATCGCCGTCGATATTGATGAGAAGGACGTGCGCATCGACACCTATCGCTCGAGCGGCGCTGGTGGTCAGCACGTCAACACCACCGACAGCGCCGTGCGCATCACCCACCTGCCGACGGGCATCGTGGTGCAATGCCAGAACGAGCGATCGCAGCACAAGAACCGCGCCACGGCTTGGGCCATGCTTCGAGCGCGACTCTACGAGGCAGAGCTAAAGCGGCGGGAAGACGCAGCGCAGGCCGCGGCAGCGGCCAAGTCGGATATCGGCTTCGGCCATCAGATCCGCTCTTACGTGCTGCAGCCCTATCAGCTGGTGAAGGACTTGCGTACGGGAGTGGAGAGCACCAATCCCTCTGCGGTGCTTGACGGCGACATCGATCGTTTCATCGAAGCCGCGCTCGCCGAGCGCATTCACGGGGAAGAACGGCCAACATAATGCACCCACCCTATCGCGGCTTTGCCGCGGGCGAGCTCTCGCAACTATTCCGCGGCGCGCGTTTGCGGTTCGGGCCGGGACTCAGCTAACGCGGCAGGCTTGTCGGCTGGCTGCACGACCGCCGCGAGCGGGTTGTCGGAGCGGCGCGACTTGCCTTCGAAATACGCGCCCTGCTCGATGGCCAAGCTCTGGTGGTAGATGTCGCCTTCCACATGCGATTGCGCTTGCAGCGTAACGCGTAAGCCCCGGATCGAGCCCACCACGCGACCCCGTATAACCACGTCCTCGGCGACCACGCAGCCGGTAATTTGCGACTTGTCGCCGAGCAGGAGCGAGCCGCAATGCACGTCGCCCTGAATCTCGCCGTCGACCTGGATCTCGCCCTTCGAGGTCACGTTGCCGATGATCGCCAGGTCCTCGCCGATGATGGATGGGACGAGTTTGCTGGGGCCCGAGCTTTTCACGTAATTCGCCGGACGCTCAGCGAATGGCGTGGGGTCGCTGCTCGGCCGGTCGGTTACCCGCTGAAAGGCGTCGCTGGCCAAGTCCCGTTCCGGTTTCTTGGTAAACATTCCTTGTACCTCCCCAACCAACGCACCCCTCTAGCGCCAAAAACATCGGCGCGCCACCTTAGCATAACGCGATAAACTCCTCTTTATGCCGGTTGCGACGTTTGCCCAGCGAAGCGTGGCAGATCCTGCACTTTTCTGACAGAATACCGCCTCGTTCCCGGCTTGTCATTCGAGTTCTCCGGCTGCCAAAGGCTTGGGCGGCGGAAGATTGGCGGGTGGCTTTGGCTGAGCAACCGCCTTCCTTTAGCCGATTTTCGCGCCTCTTATGCTCGATGACTCTGTCGTCCTCGCCGGGGCTCGGGTGGGGCGACAAAGGCTTGTTTTTCGGGGGGATACCAAAAAGGGGCCATGAGCCAGCTGAGGCAGCGCCTGTTGCCCATATCCAGGCTGCCGCTTGCGCTTTTGGGCTCCTTACACGCACTCCGCGCGAGCGTGGACGAGCGCCTGATGCCGGGCCTGCTCCGCGCGATTGAGCGCCTGAAGGCCGATGCAAGCCTGTCCAACCTGCGCCGCAGGATTGAGTATTGGAAGGGCGGCTTGAGCCTGCCCCAAATGAACCAGCCGGTGGCCGGGGTGCTGGTCAAAATCTCCGAAGGAAGCAGAGCTCTCCTCACGCTGTCGGCGAAGGGCCGCGCCCTGGTCCGGCTGATGCCTCAGCCGGTTCAGCTCGAGCTCATGAAATTGCCCTCGCGCGGCGCCAATATCTGCCGCGAGATCTTCGCGGGCATTCTGGTCGTCGGGATGATCGCTATCGTCGGGGGCTATGGGCGGCTGGGCCGGGGCCCGATTTCGCTCCCGAGCCTTGTCC
>Ga0315287_10000347_pt1 | contig 40231 bp, 8 predicted proteins | sample YL17G11_0_MG_FD_205037 | JGI IMG/M metagenome (GOLD analysis project Ga0315287, IMG submission 205037) | Sediment microbial communities from Yellowstone Lake, YNP, Wyoming, USA - YL17G11_0 | ecosystem: Environmental > Aquatic > Freshwater > Lake > Sediment | place: USA: Wyoming | collected...
CCCGCCCCCCCCCCCTTTGGCCCCCCCCCCCCCCACCCCATTTTTTTTTTTTGACCCCCCCCCCCCCCCCCCCCCCCCCCCCCCCCCCCCCTCCTCGCATCTCAGGTCGTCATCCGGGTCCGCCCACCCGTCCCCCGTGAGTCCGCCGGCATCCGGGGCTACCAGCCCGCCCTCGGCGTCAGCCCCTGCTCCCGCTCCCTGGTCCTGTCCGAAGACCCGGCCCTCGCACGCGCAGCGTCTGGGGAGGGCGGGGGTGGAGGGTCGCCTGCCCCGGCCGACGCCACCGCCGCCGCCGCTGCTCTCGTCGCCGCCACCCACCGCTTCGCTTTCGACGAGGTCTACCCCCCCTCCGCCACCCAGGCCGACGTCTACTCGGCCGCCGCCGCCCCCGCCGTGCGTGCCGTGCTGGCCGGGTACAATGCGGCAGTCATCGCCTACGGGCAGACGGGCGCGGGCAAGACGCACACCATGGAAGGCCAGCCGACGGGGGATGCGAGGGGCATCATCCCGCGCGCGGTGGAGGACGCCTTCGCCGGGATCACGCAGGCCAGTGACAGTACGACCGCCGCGCTGCCGACCCGCTTCCTCGTCCGCGCCTCCTACCTCCAGATTTACAACGAGTCCGTGTCCGACCTTCTCCGCCCCGAACGCGCCAACCTGCCCATCCGGGAAGACGCCCGCCGGGGCGTGTTTGTGGAGGGCCTGTCCGAGTGGGTGGTGCGGTCGCCCGCGGAGGTGCACGCGTTGATGCAGCGCGGGCGGGATGCCCGCGCGACGGGCGCGACGCGGCTGAATGAGGCGTCCTCCCGCTCGCACGCCGTCCTGACCATCACGGTGGAGCGGTGTGCGGAGGAAGGCGAGGAAGAAGAGAAAGCTGCTGGAGGTGAGGCTGGAGCTGCCACCGCCACCACCACCGCCCCCGCCCGCGTTCGGGTGGGCAAGCTCCACCTGGTCGACCTGGCCGGGTCGGAGCGGGTGTCGGTCACGGGCGCGACCGGGCGGCGCCTGGAGGAGTCCAAGCGCATCAACCAGTCCCTGTCGGCCCTGGGCAATGTGATTGCGGCCCTGACCGACCCGCGGCGGCGCGGCGGTGGTGGTGGTGGGCCTGGTGCCGCCCCGGGCGGCGGCGGCGCCCCTCCCTCCGGCCACATCCCCTACCGCGACTCAAAACTGACGCGCCTGCTCGAAGACTCGCTGGGCGGCAACTGTGTGACCACCCTCATCGCGACCGTCTCGCCGTCGGCATGCTCCTTTGCCGAATCGTTGTCCACCCTCAAGTTTGCGACCCGGGCAAAGACGGTCGTCAACGCGCCCCGCGTGAATGAGGACGTGGGCGACTCGCGGACCCTGCTGCGCAAGTATGAGCTGGAGCTGCGGCGCCTGCGCGCGGAACTGCGGGAGCGGTCCAAGACGCTGGTCGACAAGCGCGCCCTCCTGGAGCTGGAGGAAGGCCGCCGCCGGGCGGAGGCCGACAAGCTGGCCGCCGTGGAAGCCCTGGAAGCCCGGTCACGGGAGGTGCTGGCGGAGAAGGCGGAGAAGCGGCGCCTGGAAGCGCGCATCACGGCCATGCAGTCCCAGCTGCTGGTCGGGGGCGTGCCCCTGGAGGATTCACCCGCCTTCCAGAGCCGCCTCGCCGCCGAACACGCCCGCATCCGCGCCCAGTACGAGGCGCGCTTGAAGGACCTGGAGGCCGAGCGCGCGGCGACGACGGCGGCGGCGGCAGCGGCGGCGCCCTCCTCCGCCGCCGCCTCTGCCTCAGACACCCGGTACCTGGCCCTCCTGAAACGCCAGCGCGACATCATGAGCGGGCTGACCTCCCGCCTGGCCGAGCGGGACGGCCAGTTGCAGGCCCTGCAGGCCGAGGTAGACGCGTACGATGGCCGCATTCAGAGGCTGGAAGACGCCCTGGATGCGCGGACGACCGAACTGCTGGCCCTGCGGCGGGCGGTCGCGGAAGGGGCAGCCGCTGGCGGCGAGCGGAGGCGCCCAGCCGCAGTCGCGGTCAACCCCGACGTCGAGCGGTCGACCGATGACGATGTCTTAACCCGGGCCGCCCTCGCCGCCATGGCTGCCCGCACCGCGTCGGCCAGCTTGACCCCGCCGCGGTCGCCTGGGGGTGGGTGGAAGGGCAGTCCGGCGGCGGCGGGGCGGGTTGCCAGGCAGGTGGAGGAACGGCTGGCGTTGAGATGAGTTTTTTTTTTCTTTTTAGGAGAGGAGAGGAGTGAAACCACTCTATCATTTCTCTCTCTCACTCGCTCGCTCGCCCATCGCGATACGCACGCACGTGAAATGCACGCGCACACACAAATCATGGCCCCTGACCCTGCCCCGGCCAGACAGGGGCCTAGCGACAGCAACCCGCGGGCTGAGGAGGCAGCGGCCACCAGGCCTCACCCCTCCGCCGCGGCCGCGACACAGGTAAAATATGGGGATGAATGGGGCCGGTGCGTGCGGGCTTGAGGGGCGCATGCGCCTACCCTGACCTGCACGAAGCCCCAGCTTCCAGCTTAAAGAGAGCCGGGAGAGATAGGGGTGGTGGTGCGACGCGCCCGGGCAACGCCACAAAACAAAAGAAAGCCACAACCCAGGCGACCCTAACTGACCGGCTGGGAGGGGGCCCCCCATCCTCTCTTCGCTCACGCCCCCCTTCCCCATCTAGACTTCCCGCCCGACCTCACCAGCTACCACGACCGCCGCCGCCTACATGCACGCCCTATCCACCATCCTGGCGGAAGCTGGGGCGGCTGTGGCCGGGCATAGGGGTGGTGGGGGTGGGGCTGGGGGCGCTGCTCCATCATCAACCTCCACTCCCTTGGGCCCCGCCACGCCCTTCACCGATGCGGGCCTGGACTCTTTGGACATGCTGCGGGTGAGTTAACAAGGCAGAGAAGGAGTCGATAGAGAGAGAGAGAGAGAGAGAGAAGCAGCAACAGCATGCACCACCGCGGCGTCCTCTCTCTCCCACCCTGCCCACCCCATTCCATTTCAACCTCACGCATCCATCCAGGTCGCCGCCGCCCTCTCGGCTGCCCTCGGCCTCCGCCTCCCCGCGACCGCCCTGTTTGACAACCCCACGCCAGCCAGCCTGGCGGCGGCCCTGTTGGAGCTAGATGGCGGGCGTGAGGCGGCCTCCACCACCACGCTAACCACCACCCCGCTGTCCCCCCCACCCCACCGCCAGACCTCCTTTGACGACCTCTTTGGCGGCTCCGCCCACGCCCGCCCCACCCTGGGCGACGTCCTGGGGCGGCGACTGTCGCGGGCGAGTGTGTTGCGGACGCTGGTCAGCCCGCCACTCCCTCCTTCGTGCCGGGTCTGGGTTGCGGCGACCACCCTGCGGTCGCCGGCGGGCGAGGTGGGGCGGGCCCTGGAGACGACCGACGCGGCGGCCCCTGCCCCGCACACCCGGTGGGACGTGGACGCGGGGCGGGGGCGCGCCCTGTCGCCCACGATTCGCTTTGGCGCGTTCTTGCGCTGCGTCACTTCCTTCGACCCCGCCGCGTTTGGCATGACCCCCGCCGAGGCAGGCGCGGCCGACCCGCAACAACGCCTCCTCCTGGAAGCAGCGGCTGAGCTGCTCAGCAGGGTTGGGGATGCGCCTCCTCACTCCCCCTCCTCCACCTCCCTCCGCCGCCCTGTCTCGGTCTTCGTCGGCATTTCCTACACGGACGCGGCCCTGCTGAGCGCCGAGCGGGATGGGCATGCCGGGCGGGCCACCGGCAACCCGGCCGACGCCGACCCCTCCCCACACACCGCCGCGGCGGGAGCACTGTCTGTCGCGGCCGGCCGGGTCGCCTTTGTCTTTGGCCTGGCTGGGTCGGCGGTCGCCGTCGACACCGCCTGTTCGTCCGCTCTGGTCGCCACCGCGTTGGCAGCCCGGGAGGTGGCCAGCGTCGTCACCGCTCCTCGTTCCGCCCTCGCCGCGGGCGCCTGCCTCGCCCTCGCCCCCCGCACAGCGGCCGCCTATGCCGCCGCGGCCATGCTGTCGCCCGACGGCCGCTGCAAGGCCCTGGACGCGTCTGCCGACGGCTTTGGCCGGGCGGAAGCGGTCGGGGCCTTGGCGGTAGTTGCAGAGGGTGGTGGTGGTGGTGGTGGTGGCCCGGACGACCCCTCGCCCGCCCCGTCCGACCCCATCGCCCAAGCCTTCCTCGCCCTGCCTGGCAAGGCCCTGCTCGCTGGGGCCGCCGTCAACCAGGACGGCCGGTCGTCCTCGCTGACGGCGCCGTCCGGGCCCGCCCAGGCGGCCCTCCTGAAGGCGGCGTTGAGTGAGGCGGGTGCGGGTGGAGGGTTGCCCCCTGCCTCCATCAAGCCCGCCCTGGCCTTGCACGGGACGGGGACGGCGCTGGGCGACCCGATCGAGGTCGGCGCGGCGGCCGGGGTGCTCCTTGCGCCGGCCCCAACATCGCCCTCGCCCTCCTCCACGCTCACCTTGCTCGCCCCCAAAGCCGTGGCTGGACATGCTGAGCCTGCAGCAGGGCTGGTAGCCGTCATCATGGGCGTCGGCGCGCTGGCCCGCTCCTCCACGCCACCCATCGCCCACCTCCGGTCGCTCAACCCGCTGGTCGCAGCCGCCCTGGGTGGGGCTGGGGCTGGCGCAGTCTCCGTCCCGCGCGCGCCCGGACCGTTATCGCACCCAGCCACCCTCCACCTGGGCGTGTCTGCCTTTGCATTCCAAGGCACAAATGCCCACGTCCTGCTGGGTGGCGGTGGAGAACGTGCAGGAAAGCAGGCGGCGCCCCTCGCACCACCACAAACCCTCCTCCCCTACTACCGCCGCGCCCGGTGCTGGGCTGTTCCACGTCCGCACATCATGCTGCGGATGGTTTTGCCCGCACAGGGAGCGGTGTCTTTTGTGCTACCCCCTGTGGAACGCACGCCCGCCCTGGCAGACTTTGCGACTTGCGGGCGGGTCGTGCCCTTTACCCTCCTCGCCGACGCCGCGGTCGGCGCCGTGCGCAGCCTGGGCAGTGCCGCCCTCGACGCCGCGCCCGCCTGCCTATTGATCAGCCTGACCTGGCCGGTGGAGGCGTCGGTGACTGCCAGTTTGACTTTGACCGTGTTGCCTGGTGATGGGAGTGTGGACGTCCGTGACGCCCACACTGGGGCGTGCGCCTTTGTTGGGCGAGCAATCGCAGCCGCGGCCACGGCCACAGCACCCACCTCCTCTCCAGGTCGTCGTCGCACGACCGCGCTCCTTGGCCGCCGCGACAACTTGCCACCTCCTGGACCCTCCGTCACCGCCTCTGCGGTCTGCGCGCCCCTAAACTCGACCGCCGCCTGGTCTATCGCCCACCCCGCCCTCCTGTCCGCCCCCTGGCAGGCGGCCGCCCTCGCGAGCGCGCACGCCCACCGCCACCCCACCGCCGCTGCCTGCCTGGCCGCGCCCGGCAGGACGGCCTGCCTGGCTGGTGGGGAGGGCCATGTCGTGGCGTGTGCGACTTGGATGGCTGCGCTGGCCGTCTTGGCGTCCTTGCCGCCCCTGTTTGCAATGGCCGGTGCTGCCTGGGCGGTAGACACCGCTTCACCACCACCACCCCTTCCCCTCGCCTCCACTCCCATCATTCCCCACTCCCACGCACCTCCACCACACTCACAGCCGCATGCCACCGCCCCCATGGAGTACTGCACCGTCTGGCGGGTGTCTGAGCCAGACGGGAGCGGGCGTGGAGCGCGCGCATCCACCTCGTCTGCGTCTGCTGCTCACCACCGCCACCGCCACGCTCTCGCACTCGGACCATCCTCTGGCCTCTCCATCCCGCCGTCCCGCCCACCCACCGCCGCTGCCGCCTCGCTGCTGCACGCTCTCCAGCAGGGTGCTACCCGCCCTCGCCGCTTGGCCCTGATTACAACTGGTGGTGCCAACGGTGCAGACGGCGGCCTTCCCAGGAGACTAGGCCCCACCCCCTCCTCTTCCAGCTGCTCTCTCTGGGCCCTCCTCCGGTGCGCCCAGGCCGAGGATGCGGCTTTAAACGTGTCCGCGGTCGACCTGGATGGGTGGGGAGGGAAGAGGGTGGGGGAGGTGGCGGAGGCGTTGGCGTCGGGGCCGTCCCACACCGCCGGCCCGGCCATGGGGCGTGCCTCAGCTGGCGCGACCCAGGCGGACGCTGGGTTGGAGGAGCACCGCCTTCTCTCGCCCTCCACATGTACTCAATCCCTTTCCTCTGCCTTCATCACGGGTGGCACTGGTGGATTGGGCGGCCTCGCCGCTGCCTGGGTGGCTGAAGGAAACCCTGGCGCGCGCGTCCTGGCCCTGGGCCGGAGGCCGCACGCCCTCACTCCCACTTTCCTCTCCCACGCCCCTGCCTCTTCGTCCCTCCTCACCCTCGCCTTCTGCGACACTGCGTCCGCGGCGGACTGCGCGGGGGCGGTCAGCGTGGGCAGGAGGCTGTTACACTCGGCGGCAGCTGTCTTACATGCGGCTGGCACCATCAACGACGCGCCTTTCACGTCGCACTCGCTGGCTTCTCTGCGCTCTGCCGCCGCGCCCAAGACCAGCCGCCCGCTCCTCTCCAACCTCGCCCTCAACCCCGCCCACCCCGCGCCCGCCCGCCTGCTCTTCAGCAGCGTCGCGTCCGTCCTGGGCCCGCCCGGCTCGGCCGCTTACGCAGCTGCCAATGCGGGCTTGGAAGCCGCCGCCTTCGCAGCGGCCACCGCGGGTTTGCCCAACACCACCGCCATCGCCTGGGGCGCCTGGGCAGGCGTCGGCATGGTCGCCCACAACACGACCGTCGCGGGGCGCATGGCGCGGGCCGGAATAGGCGTGATCGAGCCGGTAGCTGGCTTGGCGGTCCTGGACCGCCTGGTGGCGAGGGGTGGACGGGCACACCCGCCGCCGCCGCCGCTTCCTCCAACCCTCACGCTGCTGCCTGTCGACTGGCGCGCCTTCCGGAGCGCGGCTGGGAGAGGGGTTGCCGCGCACGCGGCGGCGCCCTTCTTTGACGCCGTCTGTGGTGGTGGTGAGCGTGTGGTGAAAGCAACGAAAACACCTGCTGCCAGTGCAGCAGCCTGCACAGCGTCCGCCGCCATCGCGGCCGCCCTGACGACCGTCCTCGGCCCGGACGCCGCCACAGCGGCAGCGGCCGACCCAGGCGCCCCGCTCGCCTCCTTGGGCCTCGACTCCCTGGCCGCTGTCGAACTGCGGGACGAACTGAGGCGCATCCTGGGGAGTGGGGTGATACTGCAGGCGACGCTGGCATTTGACGCCCCGACCCGACAAGCCCTGGAGGTGGCGGTCGGGCGGGCGGTGGGCACGAGTGGCGCTGGTCCGCCCACCACCACTCTCCCTCTTCCACCTCCCCCTCCTCTGCCCACCATCGCCCCTTTCTCCACCACCACCACGCCCCGCCTCATCGCCATCGACGCCATCGCGGCCCGGCTGCCTGGGCCGTCCAGTCACCCAGCGGGCATGCCGCCCATTGACACGGCCCGCCCCACCCCGCTGGAACGGTGGGACGCCTCCCCTCTACCACCCACCGGCGCCCGCTTTGGCCGCTTCCTGCCAGGGGTGGCGGGCTTTGATGCGGGCGCCTTTGGCATCACCTCCCAACCGGAAGCTATGCGACTGGACCCGCAGCAGCGCCTCATTTTAGAGGTGGGTGCGGAGGTGGTGGTGAGTGGCCGCTGGGGCGGCGGCGGCGGCGCCTCGACGACGACGACGCCGACCTCCGTTGCGACCGCGCTCTCGTTCTGGGACTACCCGACCCTCGCCGCCGCCGCCGCCGCCGCCGCCGACGGGTCGGGCGACGCGTACGCCGCGACGGGGAGGTGCCTATCTGTTGTGGCGGGACGGTTGGCGTACACATTTGACTTTCGTGGGCCGGCCCTGGCCGTCGACACGGCGTGCTCTTCCACGCTCGTGTGCGCTGCCCTCCTCGCGGCCGACCTGCGCAAAGCTTCACCCTCCAGCGGCGCCCGCGCCCTCCTGGCCGGCGCCCTCCTGTCCTTGGACCCGTCCACCGTGCGCGGCCTGGCCTCTGCGGGCATGCTGGCCCCGGACGGGCGGTGTAAGACCCTGGACACGGCCGCGGACGGGTACGGGCGGGGGGAGGGGGCGGTCGCGGTCGGCCTGTCGTCAGGGTCGAGTCCTATTCCGCCTCTGGCCTTCCTCGCAGCCGTGGCCGTCAACCAGGACGGCCGGTCCGCGGCCAGCCTCACCGCGCCTTCTGGCCCTGCCCAAGGGCGAGTCATTGCAACCGCTTGGAGCGCGGCTGGGGCGGCCAGTCCGGCCTCCCTACTGACCCTGGCGGGCCTGGAATTGCACGGCACGGGCACGCCTTTGGGCGACCCGATCGAGGTCAGCGCAGCCGCCGCGGCGGTCCCGCCGGCCTCATCCTCGTCCTCCACTCTCCTACCACTTGCTGCCGGCAAGGCCAGCGTCGGCCACGTTGAACCCGCGGCCGGGGCGGTCGGGCTGGCGCATGCGGTCGCCCGTCTCGCCACCCGCTCGGCCGGGCCCCCCCTGCCCGGCCTGACGTCGCCAAGCCGGCACGTGTGCGACGCGCTCGCTGGGTTGAGGGGCGGCCGCGCGCACGCCGGCCGAGTGGCCGGCCCGGGGGGTGGCTTCCACGCGCCGACCGGCACCCGGCCCGCCATCGGCGTCTCTGCCTTTGCATTCCAAGGCACGAACGCACATGCCGTAGTGGTGAAAGGTGGTGAAGGCGACGTGGCGGCCGCCCTGGGCGACGGAGCTCATCCTGCTCCCACGTTACGTCGCGCCCGGGTCTGGTTTGCGCCCGCGCCCGCCCGCCTTGCTGCCCACGCCCGGGTGGCTGGGGCGGCCGTGCTCTTCACGACCAGGCTCTCCGCCACTCCCTCACTATCCTTTCTCCGCAACCACGTCGTCCGCGGCCGCCCAATTTTACCCGGCACAGCCATGCTCGAAGGCGGGCGGGCCGCGGTCGGGTGCTTGGCTGATGGAGAAGAGGCCGCCGACGCGGCGTTGGGTGGTGTCTCCCTGCTGGCGCCACTGCTCTTAGGCGGCCCCGACCTCAGCCTGGCCGTCTCTGTGGACATGCACACGGGTGCGGTTGTGGTGGCGGGCGGCTCCAGCGGTGGGCTGACAACTTTGGCGACAGGGCGGGCGGTGCGGGTCGGAACTTTTGGGGCGACCATCACCTGTCCTCTCCCTCCTCCTTCCTGCTGCCGCCACCCGCTCCTGGCCCACTCACCACTTTTCTCTCTCCCGGGCTCCGGCTGGACCGGCATTGTTACCACCACTACCACCCACGTTAGTGACGCCTACGGCGCCCACCCGGCCCGCCTGGACGCGGCCACCCACCTGGGCGCCCTAGCGGATGGGAGCGATGAGGGTGTCCCCGCTCGCGTCCCTGCCGCAGCGAAGCTGATGGCGGCGTGCGCGCGTGCGCCCACGGAGTTTGTGGATAAAGAGGTGGATGTGTGGGCGTGTGTGGGGTGTCGCAGCCTCACAGGCGGTGGCGGTGGCGCAGCGGACGCGACCTTCAACCTGGGCCCCGCTCGGCTTGCCGGCTTGCTCTCCCGGCCACTCGGAACGACTGTCCCGGCGCCTGCCGCCGCCCCGCCCACCACCGCCGCCCCAGCAGCCATATACGAGGATGCCTGGGTGGTGGAGGCCCCGGCGGTGCGGAGGCGGGCGCGGGGCGTCTCTCCTCGCCGCTTCCCCATGCCAACCACCGCGGCCCTCATGGCGGCCGTGCGCGCGGTGCGCAGCCTGCCGGCCCGGGCGACCCTACTGCGCCCACCGCGGGCCGCTATACCGTCTGTCCGCGCCGCCTTGGCGTGCGCCGCCTTGGAAGACGCCACCATCTTGGACGCCGGCTTAGACTGTGCGCCCTCGATGTTGGACGAAGAAAGCGGCGTGGTGCGGGCGCAAGCCGTGGATGGTGCCTGGCGGCGCCCGGCTCCGATTGGTCACGCTCGCCCGCTCCCTTGCAGCGCCACCTGGGTCATCAGCGGCGGCCTGGGCGACCTTGGCACCCTCACCGGTAACTGGCTGGTGGAGGAGTATGGTGGGCGAGCCGTGACGCTGGCCCTCATCGGCCGCGACGGCCGGCGCGGCTCGGCGGCCGCAGCCCTCGGGTCGGCCGCCCACCCGACCACCCTGGTCACAGCCGCCTCCGTCGACACGGCCGCCGCGAGCGATGTGGCCGACCTGAAGGGGCGGCTTGATAGGGTCTCCTCGCTCTCGGGCCTCATCCTGGCGGGCGGTGCGTTGGCCGACGCCCGCGCCGCCACGCTCTCTCCAGCCTCCATCCGCCTGGCGGCCGCGCCCAAGGTCGGCGCCGCCCGCGCCCTCACCCGCTGGCTGGCCCCTCCGTCCGCCCCGCTCCGCGCCGGCCACGTATTTGGGTCCGCCTCTGCGCCCCTAGGCAACCCAGGCCAGGCCGCCTACGCGGCCGCCAATGCGGGCGTCCTGGCGTGGGCTGAAGAGGTCGGCCGGGCGGGCCTGCCTCTCTCCTCCGCCGCCTGGGGCGCGTGGGGTGGGGGTGGGGGCATGGCGGCCGGCGTGGCGGGGCGCCTCGCGAGGAGCGGGTTCTTACCCCTGGAGCCGGTGGACGGGCTCAAAGCTCTGGGCGTCCTGATAAAAGGGTCCGCCCGGGCGGGGCTGGTGGGCGTGTTCGGGTGGGAAGCAGTGCTCTCTGCACCCGCCCGCGCGCGCCGCCTGGCCGGGGGGGGGGCAGTCATTCCTGCTCCTCCGCCGTCCGCCCAGCCCCACCACCACCCTCCCACCCCCGACTCTTCCACCCTCTTAATCACCGTCCTTACCGTTTTGCGCCGCATTGTCGGCTCCGACGTCCCGCCCACCACCCCGCTCATGCAGGCCGGCCTGGACTCCCTGGGCACGCTGGAACTGCGCGACGCGCTCGCGGCCGCGACAGGCTTGAGCGGCTTGCCGCCGACGCTAGCCTTTGATTACCCGACGCCGGCTACCCTGGCGGCGGAGCTGGCGAGTCGGTTAAGGGCGCGGGCGGACGTGGTGGTGGCGGTGGAAGACGCCCCACACCCTTCCCTGCCAACCGCCTCACACACCCGGCCCCTCGTCCGGGTCGTGTCCGCGGCCGGCCACTTCCCGTCGTCCGCCGCCGCCTCCACCCACCCCGCCATCCCAGGGACCGGCCTCTCCACCTTTTGGTCTGCCCTCTCCACTGGCACATCCTTACAGTCCCCTACCCCTCTAGACCGGTGGGACGTGGACGCAACGTTTGATGCGGAAGGTGGGGGTGGCCGCACCTGCACCGTCCGCCTGGCCGCCTGGGCGTCCGGGTTTGATGCCGTAGACGCGACGGCGTTGGGCTTAGCCCCGCCGGACGCGGCTGCCCTAGACCCGCAAGCTCGCCGCCTACTAGAACTGACGGGCGAGGCCCTCACCTCCGCCGCCGCCGCCGCCCCTCCCCCTGCCACCACGGGCACCTTTGTCGGCTGCATGTTTTGGGATGCGGCCGACACTGCCCGCCAGTCCTACGGCTCCCCGCCCACGGGACCCCTGATGACCGGCGTGGGCGCGCCCTACCTGAGCGGCAGAGCCGCCTACACGTACAACTTGGCAGGTCCCTGCCAGGGCATCGACACGGCGTGCTCGTCTTCCCTGGTGGCCGCGCATGCCGGGCGCAGCGCGCTCGTCGCGGGCGAGTGCAAGGGGGCGGTGGTGGGCGGCGTGAACGCCATGCTGTGGGTGGGCACGACGGCCGGCATTTGTGCGCTGCAAGCCTTGTCCCGCTCTGGGCGGTGCCGCACATTCGATGCGGCCGCCGACGGGTACGGGCGCGGAGAAGGCTTTGGCGTGCTCGTGATGGCGAGCGGAGGTGGTGGCAGCGGCAGCGCACTCGCGCTGCTGGCCGGGTCCGCCGTCAACCAGGACGGCCGGTCGGCGTCCCTGACCGCCCCGTCCGGGCCCGCCCAGCGGACGCTGGTGCGGGCGGCGCTGACCTCGGCTGGGTTGTCTGCATCGTCGGTGGCTTCCGTCATCGTTCACGGGACGGGCACGCCTCTTGGCGACCCGATCGAGGTCGGCGCGCTGGCGGGCGCTCTCGCGGCCTCAAAAAAAAATACCACCACCGCGCTTGCCTCCGTCAAGGCCACCTACGGCCACACGGAGGGCGCGGCGGGTGTGACGGGCCTGCTGGCGTCACTGTCCTCACTCCGGTCGCGCCTCACCCCATCCGTCACGGGCTTGGGTGGGCTGAACCCGTACGTCGGCGCGGCGGCGGGCGAATGGAGCGGGGGGGCAGCCCACCTGCCGCGCGCGCCGGGGCCGGGTGCAACTTTTGCCGCCGCCGCCGCCGCCGTCGGCACGTCCTCCTTTGGCATGTCAGGTGTCAACGCGCACGCGGTGTTGCGTGGAGCAGGCGAGGCGGAACTGGTGACCACCCCCTCTTCTCCTCTCCCCTGGCGCCGGGGCCGGCACTGGCACGGGCCCCACCTGCACCGCCTGGCGCACCCGGCGGGCGGTGGTGGTGGTGGTGGTGGTGAGGCCCTCTTTTCCGCGCCCCTGGACGCGCCCGCCCTGGCCTTCCTGCGCGACCATGTGGTGCGAAGGCGGGTGTTGCTGCCCGCAGCAGCCATGGTGGAAGCGGCGGCGGGGGCGTGTGGCCACCTGCTGCTGCTGGGCGGGAAGGGAGCGGCGGCGGCCGCCGCTCTCACCAGCGCTGCTTTCCTGGCACCCGTCGTGCTGGGGCGGCCGGGCGGCCTTGGCACCACGCTCACGCTAAACCTGGACACCACCACGGGTGCCCTATCCATCGGCACAGCTGCTGGTGGTGTAGCAGCTCTAGGCACGCTAATATCCGTGAAAGATGAGGTTGGTGAAACCATCCCGGCCAGCGCGCGGTCGCTGGTGTGGCGGGGGCGCCCGCTCTCCTCCGTGCCCGCCCTCCGTGCGGCCGTCGCGTCCGTCGCGGCGCACCGCTCCGACGGCTGGTTCACCCACCCCGCCACCACAGATGCTGCTTTACATCTGGAAGCTGGGCGGGCGGGTGCTGTCACGGTCCGCGTCCCCGTCGCCCTGGGCGCGGTCGGCTTACCGCCAACCGAGGATGGTGGTGGTGGTGGTGGTGGTGGTGGTGGTGGCGGTGGCGGTGGGTCCGCCTGGGCGGCCGCGGCTCCCTCCTCTCCTTCCAGCGCGGCCGCGAATGTTGGCCTGGTCCGGGGCGGTGCTCTACCTGTCGTCCACTGGGTTGGGTTGGTCTCGCAAGCAGCAGGAATCACGCCCCTACTGCCGCCACGGGAGGCAGCGACGCCCACGCCCCTCGTGCCTCCGCAAACGCTCGCGGTCGCGTGGCAGGTTGATGAGCCGCGAGCTGTCATCCCCATGCTGCCCCGCCATCGCCGCCTGCTGCGCCTGGCCAGCTCCACTCACCCCGTCACTGCCGCTGCGGCTGCTTTGCGGGCCATCTTCAGCGGCGGTGGCGGCGCCTTGGCCATCTCAGGGCAGGCCGACCCGCTGGAGGGTGGTGCAGGTGGTGCTGGTGGTGCTTCCCCCGCCCCACCCGTCGCCTCCGCGGGGGCCGCCCTGCGGACGGCCGCGTCTGAGGGTGAGGCGCCTGGGGCGGCGTGGGAGCTCGCGTCGCCCTGGGACCGGGAAGGCTCGGCCCCCTGCGCTGAGGGCGACGAGTGGGGCGTCGCCTCGGCTGGGCGCGCGCTTGCCCGCCCGGTCCTCCTGGAGGAAAGGTTGATGGGGGTGCGAAAGAGCTGCCGTTGCTCCCGTGGTGGCCCCATGATCATCGTCGGCGGGACGGGCGGCCTAGGCCTCCTAGTCTCCACCTGGGTCCAGGCGGGTGGAACGCCGGCATCCCACCTCGTCCTGGTCGGCCGGTCGGGGAGGGGCGGCAGGGCTGGCCGCGGTCGCGACCTCCCCTCCGCCGCCTCGACCTCTCCTCTCCTCATCACCACGGCCGCCTGCGATGCGGGGATGGCCGCCGACGCGGCTGCTGCGATGGCCGTCGTTGGCCGTCGCCTCTCCACTCTCCTCCTTGCGGGCGGCGCCCGCTCAGACAGCCTCGCCCGGGCCCAGTCCCTGCAAGCCCTCCGCACCGCGGCGGGCGCGAAAACCGCGGCAGCCGTCGCCTTGGCCCGCGCCGCCACCCCTTCTCCACCCGCCCTGACCCTGGCCTTCTCCTCGGTCGCCGGCCTGCTGGGCTCGACCGGCCAGGCCGGTTACGCAGCCGCCAATGCGGCTTTAGATGCGTGGTGTGGGCGGGCGGCTAGCACCGGGCTGCCTGCTCGATCCGCCCAGTGGGGCGCCTGGGCTGGGGCGGGGATGGCATCCTCCGAGCCGGGCCTCCTGGCCCGCCTGCGCAAGGCCGGGCACGGGGCGTTGGCGCCTGCGACCGGGCTGAGGGTGCTGGAGAGCATGGTGTCAGAGGCGCTACCGCAGGCGCCCGCCGTCATCGCCGTGGCGGCCGTCGAGTGGGCGACGCTTGTCCGCGGGCGCGGCGGCGGGCAGGATGGTGGTTCTTCTGGGTTCTTCTCAGCCCTGCTGCCGCCGGCCGCGGCGCCGCCGCCGTCGGATCCACCGACCCCTCCGCCTTCATCATTACCATCCTCTGCCACCACCTTGACTGCCGTCCTGGACGCAGTCGAGGCCACCCTCGGCATCCGCCCCCCACCCGACGCACCCCTCGCCTTGGCCGCCGGACTCGACTCGCTCGGCGCGGTCGAGCTACGGGACGCGTTGAGCGCCCGGTTTGGCCTGACCTTGCCTGCCACGATTGCGCTGGAAGCGGGGACGGTGACTGCACTGGCTGCTGCCATTGACGGGCGCCTGGGGGTGGTGGTGGTGTCGGCGAGGCCGCCAAAGGCGGGCAACGGTCTACCCCTGCCCCGCTCGCTGCTAAGCCCGGCCTCGCCCACCAACCCGCTCCTCCTCGCGCTCACCGCTGCCGCAGCCCGCCTGCCCGGCCCCGCCCTGGCCGACGTCCCGCCCCCCTCCCAAGCCGACACCGCCTTTGCCCTGTGGTCCGCGACAGCCGCCGATGCCGTGACCCCTCTCCCCCCCTCCCGCTGGGACGCCGACGCCCACGCCGCCCCGGCCTCCTCCCCGCTCCCCATCTACGCCCGCCTCGCCGCCCTCCTCCCGCACTCCCGCTCCTTTGACGCGGCGGCCTTTGCCATGGCGCCTGCCGAGGCGGTCAGCGCGGACCCGCACGTGCGCCTGTTGCTGGAGCTGGGCGCGGAAGCATTGGCGAGCGTGGCAGTGGGCGGCGGTGGCGCCAACGCCGTCGTCCCACCACCACCACCAGGCCGCGCGCCCGTCGCGACCTTTGTTGGCTGCATGTGGGCGGCCGACTTTGCGGCGGACGCGTCTGCACCGACCGGCCTGGACGACCTGGCCCCCGCGTCCATCACCTCCAACGGCCCTGCCTTCTTGGCGGGCCGCGTAGCATTTGCGCTGGGCCTGGCCGGCCCCACAGCGGCCGTGGACACGGCGTGTTCCTCCTCCCTGGTCGCAGCCCACCTCGCGGCCGGGGCGCTGCGGGGCGGGGTGGCCGGAGGGACATGCACGGCGGCCCTGGTCGCCGGCGTCAACCTCTTCCTGTCCGCCCGGTCCGCCGCCAAGATTTGCCGCCTGGCCGCCCTTGCCTATGACGGGCGGTGTAAGAGCTTGGACGCCGCGGCGGACGGGTACGGGCGTGGCGAAGCGGGCGGGGCCCTGGTGGTGGAAGCGGTGCACGGTGGTCAGGAGTGCCAGGACACCGCCGCCGCCTCCCGCCCCTTTCTCGCCCTCCTAGCCGCCACGGCCGTCAACCAGGGCGGGCGGGCGTCAGCCCTGACCGCCCCCAGTGGCCCGGCCCAAACAGCACTCCTGGCGGGCGCCCGGGCGGACGCTGGGGGTGAGCGTGCCGTCGCCTGCCTGGTCCTCCACGGGACAGGCACGCCTTTGGGCGACCCCATCGAGCTCAACGCCGCGGCGGCCGGCATGGGGCAGGGCGCGTCCCTGCTTACCATGGCCTCTCCTAAAGCTGCCGTCGGTCACACGGAAGGCGCGGCCGGCGTGGTGGGCCTGCTGACGGCGCTGTCCCTCGCTGGCGCCCGCCGGTCCGCCGCCCCACCCATCCCAAACCTGCGTGTCCTCAACCCGCACGTCGCGACGGCGCTGGCTGACTGGGGCGCGTCGACGGGTGGTCCTTCCCCCGCCGCACCACGCCAGGCCGGTCCTGGGTCTGTGCCCGCATCGGCTTTCGTGGGCACGTCCTCGTTCGGCATGAGCGGCACGAACGCGCACGCCCTGCTGGGGCGGGCGCCAACGCCTTGTGGTGGTGCGACCTCCTCCTCCACCACTACCCCGCCACTCCTCCCCTGGCGCCACGCTCGTGTCTGGGGCCTACCTCGCCTGTGTCCGCTGCTGTGGAAGGTGGGCAGCCCAGGCGGGGTGGTGACGTACGAGTCGCCGGCCCCTCTGGGCGCCACCCCTCCCACCGCCTTTTTGGCCGACCACCGGGTCGGCGGGCGGGTGCTCCTCCCCGCGACCGCCATGGTGGAGGCCGCCCTGGCCGCCGCCCGCGCCCTGGCTGGGGAGGACGGTGGGGACGCGCGGGGGCTGGCCCTGGTTGGCCTGACCATCTCAGCTCTTAAACTGCTGGATGGAAGTGGGCTGGCCGTGCGGGTGGAGGGCGGGCGGGTGGTGGTCGCGAGTGGGGCGACCACGCACGCTGCCGGGCGGGTCGCCCGCCTGGAGGAGGAGGAGATGAAGGAGGCGGTTGCTCCACCTCCCTCCTCCCCGCTCGCCCACGCACACCGCACTCCACCTGCCTCATTCACCGCTTTCCTATGTAGGCCGTCCACCTGGACGGACTATGTCGCCCACCCGGCCGCCGCGGACGCGGCCCTCCACTTGGGCGCCCTGCGCAAACCACGCAACGCTGGTGGTGGGATCGGGCCTCTCGTCCCTGTCGCGGTCGGCGTCGCGGTCGCCACCTCCACGCCATCACCCGCCTGGTCGGCTGTTGCGTCTTTTCCAGTAGCCTTTGGCACTAAACAGACGTCCGACGCCGTCTGGACGGGCTGGCTGAGCTTGGTGGGAGTGGTTGGGGCACCTGTCGGGCGGGGTCATCCTGCTGCTGCTCCTGTCTTTGCTTTGCCTTCCATGACCGCCCCACCCACTGACCTCCACTTTGAGGCGGTGTGGCAGGTGATGGAGCCGGTGACAGCCATGCGGGAGGGTAAGGTGGAAGGTGGCTACTGCATCATCAGCCCAGCGCGGCGGCGGCGGCGGGCCACACCCACCACGCCCACCACCACGCGTGCAACGCTCCGGGCGGTCGCTGCCTTGCGCAGTGCGCTCGACGAAAGCTTGCCCTGCCTCATCTCCACGCGCGGCTCCCGGTGTCCAGGCCCTGGAAGGCAGGCTCTATCCGCCTCGACCTCCACACTATGGGCCGTCGCCCGGGTGGCGGGCATGGAGCGGCCGGACAAGAGAGTGCGCGGTGTTGAGGTCGACGTGCTGTCAACCGCCTGCTCTATCCTGCCTCCATCCTCCGCTCCGTTGGCCTCCGCCACCGTCACCACCGCCAGCACCCTCACCCGCGCCCTCCTGGTCCGCACTCGCAACCCTTCCGCACCCACGGACTGGCGTTACGAGCCCCGCCCGCGTGGGGCGCTGTCTGATTTGACACGCGTCCCCACACCGGCCGCCGGGGGCGTCGGGTCGACCGCCCCTCCCCTCCCACCAGGCGCCGTCCGGCTGTCTGTCCGCGCCGTCGGCCTCAACTTCCGTGACGTGCTCAACGTGTTGAACCTATACCCAGGCGGCGTCGACCCGGGCCCACCAGGCGGCGATGTCGCGGGCGTCGTCGTCGCGGCCGGCCCTGGCGTCTCCCACCTCGCGGTCGGTGACCGCGTCTTTGGCCAGGCGGCCGGCTGTTTGGGGACGGCGGTCGTGGCGGACGCGGACGCCCTCGCCCTCATCCCGCCTGGCCTAACAGATGTGGAGGCGGCGACGCTGCCGACGGCTTTTTTGACCGCCTTCACGTGCTTGGACCGTGTGTGCGGTCACGCCTCCACGCCAACTTCCCTACCACGCATCCCAACCTCCCCACCACCAACCCTGCTCGTCCATGCCGCCGCAGGTGGCCTGGGCTTGGCGGCATGCCAGGTCGGCGCCCTGGCGGGAGCCCGCATCCTTGCCACCGCGGGCAGCCCTGGTAAACGTGCCGTCGTTCGTGCCCAGGCCGGCGTGGCTGGCGTCTTTTCCTCGCGCGACACGACCTTTGCAGACAGCTTGTTTGCCCTCTCCACCACTCAAAACCCGCCCTTCCTCCCCAACCTCGTCCTCAACTCGCTCACCTCGCCCGGCATGGTGGCGGCCGCATTGGCGGTGCTGCCTCTGCAAGGCCATTTCGTTGAGGTCGCCAAGCGCGCCATCTGGTCGCCAGCCCGGGCTGCCCAGGAACGGCCGGACGTGTGCTTTGATGTGGTGGCGGTCGATTTCATGAGCCCCGCCGAGGTGGGGCGGGCAATGCAACGAGTGGCTGGCCTGGCCGGGCAGGGGCGCCTGACGCCGCTGGCGCACGAGGTGCGGCCCTTGACGGACGCGCCCGATGCGTTGCGTGCCCTGGGTGCTGCCAAGGCGGTGGGCAAGGTCGTCCTGGACTGCGCGCTCGCCTCTCCAGCGGCGGCCCTGTTTGGTCGCGGCACGCCCCGCGCCCGCCCCTCTGCCGGCACATGGGCTGTCCTGGGCGGCACGGGCGGCTTGGGCAGCCTCGCCGCCGCCTGGTTGGCCCGGCACGGGGCCAGGCATGTCGTGGTGGTCGGCCGCAGTGGTGGCGGCCTGGGCAGCGACGGCCGAGGCGTCGACTCCCCCTCATCCTCCCACCCTTTCGCCGGCCTGGGCACGCACCCCGGGTTTGCGGGCGCGGTCACCTCCATCGCCGCGGACGCCAGCACGGCCGTGGGGGCGGCGACTGTGCTGGGTCGCACGCCGGCCTACCCCTTGGTAGGCCTCTTACACGCGGGCGGCGTGCTCTCAGACGCCACCCTACCGACCCAAACCCCCGCCCGTGTGCGGACGACCACTGCCCCCAAAGCGGGCGCCTTGGCCGCAGCGGCGCGCCACGCCGGCCTGGCCGCCGCCCCTCTGTCCTCCGTCGCCCTGTTCTCCTCGGTCGCCGCCGCCCTGGGCAGCGGTGGCCAGGCCGGGTACGCGGCGGCTAACGCGGTCCTGGATGGCGTTGCTGTCGCGGGCCAAGCGGGCGGCCTACCCACCGTCTCCACTCAGTGGGGCGCGTGGGCCCGGGTTGGGATGGCGGCCGCGACGGAATGCGCGAGCGCCGCGGTGGGCCGCATGGCCCGCCTGGGCTTTGGCGCGCTGGAGCCGGCGGTCGGGGTGGGTGCCCTGGCGGGCGTGTTGGCCGGCGTGGCGACCAGCCTGAGCCCGCCCGCCCCCGTCGCCCTGGCGGGCGTGTTTGAGTGGGAGAAGATCGTGGGTGGTGGTGGTGGTGGTGGTGCGACCTCAGCTCTGGCAGGCGGTTTTTACTCGGCCGTCGCGCCGCCGTCGGAGGAGGCGATCGGGGCTGCCACGCCCGCCTCTCTGTCCCCGCGCTCTACAACACACACGCTGGCCTCCATTGAAGCCACCGTCGCCGCCGCCGCCTGCCGCATTGCTGGCGCCGGGGCCGCCCTCCCGCGCGACGCACCGCTCTCTGCGTCGGGGGTCGACTCGCTGGGCGCGGTCGAGCTCCGCAATGCCTTGGCCCGGGCTTTTCAGCTGGACGACCTGCCGGTGACGCTAGTGTATGACTACCCGACAGTGGGGGCGATGGTGGGTTACGTGGGCGGGCTGCTGGTGAAGGAGGAAGAAGCGGCAGTGGAGGAGGTGGTGGCGGTGGTAGCGCCACCCCCACCTCCAAAATCTCTCCTCACTCCCATTGCCGCCTCCTCCCGCCTGCCGCTCATCGTCCTGGACGGCCTGGCTGGCCACATGCCGGCTGGGGCAGCGGTAGCGGCGCACTGGTCCGCCGACGCCGTCGCCCCCATCCCCCTGTCCCGGTGGGACGCGGACAGCCCGGCCGCCCCCCCGCCGACCACTCGCTTTGCGTCCTGCCTGGCCGGCACCACCTCCTTTGACGCGGCGGCCTTAGCCATCCCGCCCGCCGAGGCAGGGGCGATGGACCCAGTTCAACGGCTGCTATTAGAAGCGGCGGGTGACCTGTTGTTTGGCGCACCTTACCTGGCCGGCAGCGACACCCTGGTCGCCCTGGGCGTCGCCCGCCTCGCCGACACGGTAGCCGACGCGGCGGCCGACGCGGCGGCCGGGTCGGGCGCGTACCGGGGCACGGGCCGCGCGGCCTCTGCCTGCGCCGGCCGCATCTCGTACACGTTTGGCCTTAAAGGCCCCGCCGTCGCCCTGGACACGGCGTGCTCGTCCTCCTTGGTCGCCACGGCTTATGTGGCCTCCGCCCTCCGCGACCGCACAGCCGGCCCCGCAGGTTTGGCGGGTGGGGCCAACCTGCCCTCCGCCGCGCCGGTTGCGTCCCTGTTCGCGTCCGCCGGCATGCTGGCCCCGGATGGCCGATGCAAAGCGCTGGATGCTGCTGCGGACGGTTATGGGCGGGCGGAGGGCTGCGTGGTGCTGCTGTGGCGGGCGGTGGAGGCGGAGCAGGAAAGCAGCGCTGCTGCTGGCAGTCAAGCCCTACTTTTACTGGGCACGGCCGTCAACCAGGACGGCCGGTCCTCCTCGCTGACCGCCCCGCACGGACCCTCTCAGACCCGGGTGATTGGGCGGGCGATGGCTGATGCGGGCGGGCTGGGTGTCGGCGCCGTTGCGGCCTTGCACCTGCACGGGACGGGGACTCCCTTGGGCGACCCGATCGAGGTCAGCGCGGCCGCCGCGGCGCTGTTGCCGCCCACTCCCACCTCCTCCTCTTCTCCTCTCCGCCTGGCCGCCGCTAAAGCGGCGACGGGGCATGGCGAGACGGCGTCCGGGGCGGCTGCCCTGTCACGGGCGGTCGCCATGTTGCGCGGCCGGGCCCTGGAGGGCCTCGCCGGCTTGCGCACCCTCAACCCGCACACGGCGGCCGCCCTGGGAAAAGCAGGCGGTGCATGCGGCGTGGCCCGCGGCTCCGCCCCGCTGACGACCCGGGTCTCCAGCGGCCTCGCCGCCGTCGGCGTGTCTGCATTTGCCTTTCAGGGCACTAACGCGCATGTGCTGGTTGGGGTGGAAAGGGGTGGGTCGTCGCCCTACCCGCCCTCCCAACCCTCCCCTATCCCCTGGCGCCGGGCGCGCTGGTCGCCCTTCCCGCCCGCCCACCGCCTGGTAGTGTCGGCTGTGGCCACCGCCGCCACCGCCTCCATCGCCTTCACCAGCCCTCCTTTGGCCACCACTCCTGCTCTAGCCTGGCTCCGCGACCATCGGGTGGCAGGGCGGGTTGTCGTACCCGGGGCGGCCCTGCTGGAAGCCGGGCGGGCTGGAGGGGCGACCGCCGCGGGCGCGGCCCACCACCTTGCCACCCTCACATGGGCGGCGCTCGTGTCCCCTCTGCTATTGACGCCCGGGCGGGACCCTGTGCTGCGCATCAAGCTCAGCCTCGGCCCTGGTGGTGTTATAGTCGTCGCTTCCCACGACGATCGCCTGGGCGAGACGGTCCACGTGCGCGGGGCGGTGGTGGTGGTTGACGCGGCTGCCTCCACGGAGGCTCCTCCTCCTCCAACCACTTCTCATCCTCTTGCACGGGCGGCACGCCGCCCGAACCCGCTACTGCCCTACTCTATTGTGGGCGCCTTGGCCCCTCCACTAGTCCCTTCTATTGGTGCGGGCACCCACCCAACCCTGACGGACGCGGCCATGCACACGGCCGTCGTGTTTGCGGGAGGGGTGGTGGAGGCAGGACCAGGCATGCCCGCCCAGGTGCCGGTGGCTGTTGGCGCGTACGGGAGTGTCGGCGACGCCAAGGCGGGCCGCCTGTCCTGGGCGGTCGGATCGCCACGCACGTCAGCCAACCCGCCTACTGCCACTCGTGCCACGTACGCTGCTTGCAGTGGCAGCAACGGCGGCGGCAGCGCCTGGCTGGCCAACCTCGAGTTGCGTGCGGTCAGTGGGGATGGCCTGGTGGGCGGCCCGACCCGTCCGGCGGTCGCTACTGCCGCTGCCGCGCCTTCAACCCTCTCACTGCCCGTAACTGACTATACCGTTGAGTGGCGGGCGGCGTCACCAGCGGCCGCGGTGGCTGCCCGCCGCAAAGGCCGCCATGCCTGGCGCCTCACCTCCACCTCTGGAACTGGTCTGGCTGCCCAGGGCGACGCCTCCAGCTCCGCCCTGGCGGCAGTGCAAGCTGCTGCTGCTGCTGCCCGCCGGCAGACGAGCACTGCATTGCAGACCTTGGACCCGAATGCAGATTATGGGCCTACTCGCGTCGGTGGGCGCGCCCGCCTCCTCTCCGCCTCCTCCGCCGCGGTCGCCCTGCTCAAGGCGGCCGCGGCTGAGGGCGCAACGCCTGGCGGCTGGTCCGCGGTCAGCGTGTCGCCCTTGGCCGCCGCTGCACCAGCAGCTACCACTGAAACCTTCTCCTCCGCCGTCGACGGCCCCTCCCTCACGGCCGGCGCCTGGCGGACGCCCTGCCTGGTGCGGGCAGCTCCGCACCAACCCACACCACCCGCTCGCTCTCCTGTGCCACCCACTGCCACGCTTGTCACGGGCGGCCTGGGCGCGGTGGGCGCCCTGGCGGGAGCCTGCGCGGCGGTGAGTGGAGCGCGGGCTGTGTTTCTGGTTGGTCGGTCAGGGCGGGCGGGTGGTGGGCTGCCGGTGGCGGCGGTCGCCGCGCCGGACGCCCTGGTCACTGCGGCCTCGGCCGACGCGGCGACCGCGGCCGACGCTCGCGGCCTGCTTGCTTCTTTATCGTTCGCCAGCCGCCGCCTGGGGTCTGTCTTACTGGCTGGTGGTGTCCTCGCGGATGGGATGCTTTCTCGCCAGACGCCTGCGGCATTGCGGACAGCCGCCGCGCCTAAAGCCGTGTCTGCGCTGGCCCTCCAGGCGGCATCAACCCACGCCCTCCCCCTGTCCGCCTGGGTCAGCTTCTCCTCGGCCTCCGTCCTCTTGGGCTCGCCCGGCCAGGCCGCCTACACCGCCGCTAACGCGGGCCTAGACACCCTGGCCACCACTGCCCGGTCCTATGGTACCCCGACCCTCTCCATCCAGTGGGGCGCCTGGGCGGTGGGCATGGCGGCGGGTGGGGCGGTCGCGGCGCGCCTGGCGCGCGGAGGGCTGGTCCCGATGAAGCCTGTGGGGGGGCTTGGCGGGCTGGAGAAGGCCCTGGTGGCTGGAGGTGGTAAAGACGGTAAGGCTGTCATGGCTCTTGGCTGTTTTGAGTGGGATCGCCTGCTTGCGGGCAACCCGGCCCGGGCGGGGCCGCTGTTTGAGGAGGTTGGAGGAGAAGGACAAGAAGGGGGGGTCCTGCCTCCTCCTCCTCCTCAACCAGCCGCCGCCTCCACCGCCGCCTCCACCATCCTGGCCCTCCTCCACGCCTCCGCCGAGTCCATCATCGGCCACCCTGTTGGCCCGGACGAGCCCCTCATGGCGGCCGGCCTGGATTCGCTGGGCGCGGTGGAGCTGCGGGCCGCCGTCGGGGACGCAGCTGGGGCGGCGGCGCCTGGGAAAGGCCGCCCGCCCACCCTGTCCGCCACGTTCGCGGTGGACTACCCCACTCTGCGGGCCATGGCCGAGGAGGCGGCCCGGCTGGTGGGTGGTGGAGGAGGGTTGGTTGATGAGGAGGAGGTGGTGGTGGTCTCCCCTCCATCATCATCGCCGCCTCCCCTCCTCCCACCCCCCCACCGTGCCCTGGCCGACCCCACCCCCTCCTCCTTTCCTCCGCCCACTGCCGCCGCCATCGTCGCCGCCTGGGCCCGCTTCCCGGGGAAGGCTGGGGCGGGTTGCTCCGCCCCTGCCGGCCTGGCCACCTTCACGGCCGGCCTCGCGTCCGGCACCGACGCCGCCACCCCCACCCCAGCCGCCCGGTGGGACGCAGACGCCACTTTCTCCGCCGACGCGGGCACGCCCTACAAGGCCTACGTTCGGACGGGCTCCTTCTTCAGCGACGCACACGCTGATGTTAGCATGGCAGCCTGTGATGCGGCCACCTTTGGGCTGCCCCAAGCGGAAGCGGCGGCTCTGGACCCGCAAGCGCGCGCGCTGCTGGAAGGCGTTGCCGAGGTGGTCCTCCACAACGCCGCCTCTTCCTCTTCCACCTTCCCGTCCGCCACCACCGCCATCTACGCCGGCTGCATGTACACCGAGTTTTTAGACGCCATTGCCGCCCCGGCCGGCGTGGCGGACGCGGCGGGCGCGGCCATCACCGGCCACGGCCTGGCCTTCCTGGTCGGGCGGGTCTCCTACAGCTTGGGCCTGGGCGGGCCCTGCGTCGCCGTGGACACGGCGTGCTCCTCCTCGCTGGTAGCGGCGCACCTGAGCCGCACCGCCCTGGCGACCCACGAAGCGTCCGCCTGCCTGGCGGCCGGCGTGAACGCCATGCTGTCCCCGACCACGACCGCCCGCATCTGCCTGCTCGGGGCGCTGTCGAGTGTGGGGCGGTGCGCGACGTTCGACGCGGCCGCGGACGGGTACGGGCGTGGGGAAGGGTTTGGAGTCGTCCTCATGCGGCGGGTGAGCGGTGAGGCGGGTGAGGTAGGCAGCGTGCTCGCCCTGCTGGCCGGGTCCGCCGTCAACCAGGACGGCCGGTCCTCCTCGCTCACCGCGCCGTCCGGCCCGGCCCAGCGGACGCTGGTCCGGGCCGCCCTACGCACGGCCACCCTGCCCCCGTCCGCGGTGACAGCTATTGCGGTGCACGGCACCGGCACTCCCTTGGGCGACCCCGTGGAGCTGGGCGCGCTGGGAGCCGCGCTGATGAGCGGGAGTAGCGACGCCCTCCTAACCCCAGCCCTCCTGGTCGCGACAAAGAGCACTTTCGGCCACACGGAAGGCGCGGCCGGCGTGGCGGGGCTCCTGGCCGCCGTCCACGCCCTCAACCATGCGGCCACTCTGCCTGTCACCAACCTGCGCGCCGTCAACCCGTACGTCGCCGCGGCCCTGGACGGGTGGGGTGGTGGGAGTCCCCAGCAAGCCAGCAAGCTTGCACGTGGGGTGGCAGTGCGGGGAGGAGGCGCTGCTCCCTCTCTGCGCTCCACTTCCTCCCTGGCCGCTGCGGGCGCCTCCTCCTTTGGCATGTCCGGCGTGAACGCGCACGCGGTCGTGGTGAAGCAGGGCGGGGAGGGCGCTGCTGGTGTTGCTGTTGCGTCGCCGTCCCTGCCCTGGCGGCGGGCACGGGCGTGGCCCGGCCCGCCGACCGGGGCCGGGCTCGCCGCGCGCTCGCTCTCATCACCTCCCCAGGCCACCTTCGCCTGGCCCGTGGGCGCACGCCCGGCCACCTCCTACCTGCGCCAGCACCGCGTCCGGGGCCGGGCCCTGGTCCCTGCGTCTGCCCTCTTTGACGCGGCCCTGGTCGCCGGCCGGGCCCTGGCCTGGTCGCCCGTGGGCCTGAGCGAGGGCGGGCTGGTCGCCCTGGCGGGGGCGGCCATTTCGGCGCCCGCCGTCCTGGGCGACGCCGCCACCCGCTCAGCTGGGCTTGACCTGGTCGTGGAGCTGGGGACCGGGAGCTTGGTGGTCAGGAGCGGCGACAGCAGCTCCGCCGTCTACCTGACGGGCGCTTTGGTGCCGGTCGGAGAAAAGGCGGCCGGGGCCAAAGCAGCGGCGCCGCCTGCGCGAGGGTGGTTGGGAGCGTTTTTGGCTGCTCCCTCCCCACCAACCCCGTCCGCCCTCGCCGTCCTGGCCCCGCCCGGCGACGCGTCTGCTCATGCGGTCCATCCCGCGGCCGGAGATGCTGCCCTTCACTTGTGCCTAGCCCTGGGCGATGGTCGGCCGCGCGTGCCCGTCGGGGCGGGCTGCGTGGTGGGGGTGACAAGCAGCAGGGGCGCCACCCCCCTCCCCCCCTGTTGGGCGACCGCCAAGGACCAGGGCGGTGCCACCGCGGCGGTCGCCATCCCGGCCGCCTTCCGGGTGGGGGGCTTGCTGTCGGCTGCCATGCCGGAATTTTCCAAGCCAACGCCAACGTCCCCCTCCCTCTCGCGCCCTGTCACGACCTGGGAGGTGGAGGCCCGGGCGGCGGCGGTGGTGGTGGTTGGGCACGCGCGCGGCGGCCGCCGCCGCACCCGCTCGCCCCTCGCCTGGACGGTTGGAGGCGCAACCATGGCTGCTGCCCCCGCCTCGTCCTCCTCACCCGTCACAGCCCTGGGTGCCCTGTGCCAGGCCCTGGACGGGCGGCGGACTGGCGCTGCTCCCCGTTTGGAGCTCGCCCTCCTCGCGAGCGCCTCCCCCTGCAGCCCCGCCCGCCCGCGCTCGACCCGGCCCGCCGCGGCCGCCGCGGCCGGCCTGGCCCGCGTCGCCGCGGCGGAGCTCGGCCTGAGCGTGGTGGTGGTGGTGGACGGGGATGGTTTGGGGGCGCGCCCGCCTGCCCGGCCCCTCCTCCTGCCCCCCGACCTGGACACGCCCGCAGGCGTCGTGGTGATGGGCCGCACTGCGGCCGCACCCGCCCTCCGTGCCGCGCGCCTTTCCATCCTCCAAACCTCCCCCGCTTTTGCTCCTCCCGACGCCGCTGCCGCCCTGGTCACGGGCGGCTCGGGCGCCCTGGGGTCCCTTGTCGTTCGCTTCTTGCAGGAAGGCGGTGGAGGCCCCGCCCTCGCCCACGTCGTTGCGGTCGGCCGGTCCGGCCGGTCCGGCCGGGCCGGGCCGGCCCTCTCCTCCTCCGCCACCCTGCATTTCACGTGCGCTGCCGGCGACACATCCACCCGGGCCGACACGGCCGGCCTGCTCGCGGTGGCGGGGCGGGCGCACCGCCTCACCACAACCATCCAAGCGTCGGGCGTGCTGGCCGACGGTGCGCTGGCCCGGACAAGCCCAGGCGACATGCGGGCGGCAGGCGCGCCCAAGGCGGTCGCGGCGGCCGCCCTCGCCCGGGCGGCCGCCACCGGTCTACCCCTGGCCTCGACCATCGCTTTCTCCTCGGTTGCCGGCTTGCTGGGGTCGGCCGGGCAGGCCGCGTACGGGGCCGCCAACGCGCACCTGGACGCGGTGCTTGAGCAGGCCTCCGCCTCCGGCACCCCGGCCACCGCCCTCCAGTACGGGGCGTGGGGTGGGAGCGGCATGGCGGTGGCCGACCCCGGCCTGGCCGCCCGGTTGAAGCGGGCAGGCATGGGCCTGCTGGGCCAGGCAGACGGGTTGGCAGCTCTGGGGCGCGTGCTGCTGGGCAGTGCTGCTGCCCCGCCGGCGGCGCTGATGGTGGCAGCCTTGGAAGTGCCGGCGCTGCTGGCTGGTGGGGGCGGGCGCGGGCGGTGGGCATTCTATGCCGACATCGGAGGAGGCGGTGGGAGCGGCGGCGGCGGCCCTCAACTTCAACCCCCTCTACTCGCCCTCGCCCTCGCCGCGTCCGCCTCCCTGCCCGCCACCCTGCCTTCTCGACCCCTCCCACCCCCACCCCCGCCACGCCGCGCCATCTCCTTTCCGCCCTGGCATGGCCTGGACGCAGCGGGCCGCCTGGCGTGGGCGACCGCGCTGGCCGCCGACGCGGCTGCTGCCGCCGCTGGTCGCCCACTTGCGCCGACTGAACCCCTTTTGGCGGCAGGTGTCGACTCGGTCGCCGCCGTCGACCTGCGCCGCACGCTCAGCACAGCGGCCGGGGTTGACCTACCGGCGACGCTGGCCTTTGACTACCCGTCCGTGGCGGAGCTAGGGGCGGCGGTGGCGGCGGCGCTGCCGGAGGGAGAAGAAAAGGAGGGGGAGGGTGTAGTTGTTGGGGAGGCCGCGTCGCTGCCACCTCAACCACCTCAACCTCGCACCCACCGCTCCCGCCGCCATCACAAGTCCCGCCGTCCTACCATCGACCCGGCCCTGCTCCCCGTGCTACCGCCCGATGGCGGCTGGTACACGGTGCCCGACCTGGCGTCCCTGGCGGCGCTGCCCGACCCGGACACCGCCCTCGCTGCCTTGCCTCACTTCATGGTCGGCAGGGCCGACGTGGGCGAGCTCTCCTTCTTGGCGCCCGTCGACGTGCGGGGGCTGGACGTCGCGGCGGTCCTCACCATCGAGCCTGGGCAGGTGACGGCGTACGCTGGGTGGGCGGGCGACGGGTACAGCAGCGCTGCCCCGGTGGACGAGGAACGCGGCCGCCCTCCAAAACCCGCCCGCGGGTCGGGCCTCAACCACCCGGCCCTGGTCACACTGCGGGGCATGCGCCCGCCACCGCCGTCCAATAGGAAGCGCTCGCCTTCTTCTTCCTCCACGCCATCCCCCCGCCGCATCGCCAAATTTGGAAGCCGCCTGGCGGAGGCGGCGGCGGTGGCCGGCCACACGCACGTCCACTACGACGGCGACACGTGGGTGGTCAAGGTGGATGGGTTTTGAAAGAGTAAAAACAAAAAATAAATAAACGTGTACAATGTTTATGTGAAGAAGGAGAACAGGGTGTGGGGTCGAGAGAGACAACACGTGAGCCACGCACGCCGTGCCGTTCGCACGCACGCCACCCTCCAGGCGCGCGTGGACTCTTCTTTTGTTACACGCCTCATTTTCATTTTTCATTTTCATTCTCGCCGGGTCGAGGTCGAGAGCAAACGGCGCACCCACGCCAGTTAACTGGTGTGGGTCTCACACTTTTTTTTCTTCCATTAAAAAAAATGCTGGCCCGGGCGGCCGCCACCGCCGCCCGCGGGCAGGCGGCACCACACATTCCTGCTCCCACCCTCCCCTTTGCCCGCTGGTTTGCGTCTTCGAAAGGTGAGAGGGGAGAAGAAGAGAGAAGACGGCGGCGGCGGCGGTGTCGATCGACGCCCCCCCCTTCATCTCCGCCCTCCCCCGCACCCTACACACACCAACATCGCCCCGCCGCCGTCCTCGTCTACTTTCAGAGTGACTAGAGTCACATGAAGGATGATTCAATTTCACCCTCCCCTTTCTTTCACACAGATGACGCTGACGCCGGCGAGCCGTCGCCTTCCTCTTCTTCTCCGCCCACCAATTCGCCCGCCACAAAAGGCCCGCGCGGCCGCCGCCCGTCCCGGCGCGTAGCCGGCAGCTGGGCGGAGAGCAGGGAGCTGGAGGACGAGGTAAGGGGCGGAAGTGAGGCACTCGGAGCAAACTCTTTCAAAAACCCATCATCATTCCCCCTCACAACCTCCTGCTCTCCATCTAACAGCTTTCCTCTGCCCGTAAAGTCCCTCCCGGCGCCCACCTGTACGACATGCGCAACTCTTTCCCCTACTTTTACGAGCCCCGGGGTGTTGAGGAGGTGGCGGCAGCGCTCAAAGCCGCGGCGGCGGACGCGGGGCCAGCACAGCCGCCCACCCCACCTCGCCCGGGCGCCCAGCCCATCGTCTGCTGGGAGACCCGGGCCGTCCTGCATGCGGGGCCGGCCGGCGCGGACCACCCGGCGAATCGGAAGGTCGTGGCGACCGTGGCCCTAGCCGACCTGGCCGCGGAAGCTGGGCTGAGCGTGGACGCGGCCCGCCACGTCGCGCTGGTCGCGGGGCCGCGCTTCCACCCGGGGACGGGGAAGCTGAGGCTGACGGCGGAGAGCGCGCCCAGCAGGGAGGGGAATGTGGAGGCCGTGGAGCGCGTGCTGAGGGACCTGGTGGCGGAGGGGCGGCGGGTGTGGCCTTGAGAAGAAGGTCACGCACGGCCACGCCACCACGATCGACCTGATCATGGGAACGCGCGCATGAGGCAGCCCGGGATGGCGGCGGCGGACAGGTGGGCGGCGGCCGGCATGATGGATATGAGGCTTTTGTTAGGTTGGAGAGGATGGAGAGGGAAAGGGGCGTGTGTTGCACAGTGATTTTGTATTTTTCGCTCTTAAACCTGCAGCACCGCCACCGCCACACTCTGCATGCGGTTTGAAGCCTTGATGAGGGCGCCCATGAACGCCAAGTGGCGGACCACGTCCACGGGCGCCCGGAACGTGTCGGCCCGCGTGCCGGGGCAGCCACCGTCGCCGCCGCGAGCCTCTCCATCCACTGCCGCTACCATCGCCGCATGGTACGCCCGCCGTGCGGCCGCCTGGGCGGCGATGGAGGTCCGCCGCGCCGCAACCAGAGCCGCCAAAGATTCCTCCAACGCCGCCCTCGTGCAGGCGACGCGGCGGCGCCTGGGGGTGGTGAGGCCGGCAGACGGGCCATCCTCCTTTTCCCCAGCCGAGGGCCCGCAGTAATCCAGCCACCCGGCCCCCCGCGCGTGTGGGTGGACGGCGACCGCGTGCGCCGCGACCCGGTCGGCGAGAGTCCTCAGTGCCCTAAACACGGCCAGGATTTCGGGAAAGGTGGGGACCGTGTAGGCCTCAAATAGGACGCCCGTCAGGGAGGGCGCCCCGCCGGCGCGTTGCCCACTCCCGCCGCCGACGGTGGCTGGGTCGAGCGCAAAGGACAGCGCCCCCCCGGCGCGTTGCCCACTCCCGCCGCCGACGATGGCTGGGTCGAGCGCAAAGGACAGCGCCGCCAGGGCATCCAGCAGGCTCAGGGCCGATTTCAACACCACCCGCACCGAGCGGGGCGTAGAAAGCACGCCCCGCGACCAGGCCGTCGCGTCCCGGGCGAGATTGGCTTGCACGTCGACGAGGGGAGAAGCTAGGGCGACCTGCAGGGCCGTGTCGGCGTCGGCGCCATTCGCCGCGACAAGCCTCCCGCGCGCGTCCAGGAGAGGCCGCGGATCCAGGCCGGCGGGGGGCAGGGGGTCGGGCATCGCCTGCACCAGGCCGTACACCGGCTGCCAAGCCAGGCGCGGCGCTTCCTCATCATCTGCGTCGGCGCCGGCTTCAACCTGCTGCTGCCCGCGCGCGCGCGCCGCCGCCTCCCACGCGTCCCGCCCGCCGGCGATAAATCGCAGCGTCTGGTGCTCCATGAAAGTTTCCGCGCCGTCGCGGACGGCCGTCGAGATGGATGCCAACGCCCAGTCGGTCACAAACCAGGGCAGCACTAGGGCGCACAAGGCTTGGGCGAGGAGGAGGCCGGCAATGACGGAGCAGGTGCGGCCGGCTACGGCCGTCCAAACAGGCACGGCGCGCACGCCCGGCCCGCCCGCCAACCCACACCAGGGGCTGGCCGCCTTGCCACGCGCCGCACAGGCGGCCGCGCCGGCCGTGCCGCTGGCCTCGCACAGGGCGATGGATGACAGGGTGATGAGCGTCAGGGTGGCGGCCGTCCGGAACCCGGTTTTCGCGCCAGCCCCCAACGCGCCAGCAAGCACGGTCAGCACGCTCGCGAGCGCGAGGGGCGGCAAGCCCGGGATGCTGGCCAGGCCGCCGCCGACCAGGCCTCCACACACTGTCGCCGCCGTCCAGAGCAGCGTCTTTGTGAGCGTCGCCTCCACCTTGTCTGACGCCGTCAGGCAGGCGACCGTAAAACCAGCGCTAGGGCCGAGGCGGGCTAGGGGGGGCGACGCACCGATGGCAAAAACCGTTGCCGTCAGAGCAAGCCAAATGGTGCAAAAATACTTGACCGACGCGACCGTCGCCCGCCAAGGGCGTGGGCCCGGGCGGCGGCGGCGGTGGGGCGCCCTCTCCCCTGGCCGCCGCCGCTCCATCACCCGCCTCAGCCGGCGGACACCACCCCGGGCCGCCCGCGCCGTCGCCGTCCACACGGGCACGCACAGGGCGATGCGGGCCAGGCGAGCCAGCCAGGCCAAGGTCGGAGGCATGGCAGGGAGGGCATGGTGGTGGCGGTGGTGGGGGTGGCCGACTTCTTTTAAAGGAGGCGGCGGCGGCGGGCAACCACACCCCAGCGCGCCCGCCGCGGCCGCGTCCAAATCAGCCACCCGTGCGACGACCGAGGCGGCAGCCACGTATGCAAAGGCGTGCGAGCGGGCGGTGTAGGCGGAGGGCAGGACGACGCGGTGGCCGGGGCGGGCGGAGCGGGTCCGGGACACGTAGCCGCTGACGGTGTCGGCCATCGCCTCCCGCAACCCGTCCAGCCGCGCTGCCCACCAGTCGTCCCCCCTGTCTTTGCGGTCGTCGGCGTGAGGAGGAGGAGGCGTGGTGGGCGGCGGGGCCGCCCCCTCGCCTTGGCCTCCCCCCTCCGCTTCGTCGCCCTCCACCCGGGCGGCCACCCGGGCAAGGCAGGCGGCCGCCACGGCGAGCGCGTCTCGCAGCGCGCCCTCCAGGCGCGGCGGGTACAGCTGGCGCGTGTCGGAGAGCGCGGTGTCGTCGCCCGCGACCGCCTGCAGAGCCGACAGCGCGGTCACCAGGGCGTCCGTCGCGCCCAGCAGGCGTTCCCAGGCGGTCGTGCAGAATGGGCGCGCACCCCAGCCGCGCAGGAGCAGGGGCTCACTGGCGGCGGCGGCCAGGGCGGCCCGGGCGGCGGCGAGGAGCGGGCGCAGGGAGGAAACGGGCGGGCCCGGGTCGGCCAGCGAGAGGTGGTGGTGGGGGCCACAGTCTTGGTTGCGGCCGCCGCCACCGTCGCCCGCGGCCGGCGGCGGGACTGGAGGCGGCCCGCCCTTCCCACGCCGCCGTCGCCGCGATAAAACAGACTCAACCAGGCGGTCCGTCAGGCTTGGGCCCATCGGCGGCGGCACAGCGCCAACGCCGGGAGGGACGTCCACGGGCGCGCACAGCCGCGCCCACCACGCCTCAAACTCAGGCGCGTCCACGGGCTCCCGCTCCATTAAGAGCGCCGTGCCGTCGTCTGCTGCCCCATCCAGCGTGACGGGTGGCAGCGCCGCCGCGCCCGCCCCGGCGGGCGGCAGCGGCACGCCAGTTGAAGCCGCCCGTTGAAGTAGGCATGGGTCGGCCGCCACCGCAAACAGGCGGCCCGCCGCGAGCGAGAGTGCTTCCCCGCAGCCCGCTAGCGCGCGCGAGGTGACGGCTTCCACGTCCGTCGAGGCGAGGGAGGGGAAGAGGAGGGACGCGACCACCGTCGCCGCGCCCGCCACCCCAAAAGCCGCCAGCGTCGGCACCACCGTCAGCCACCAGTGCGCGTGAAGAACGCCGCGCGGTGGTGGGGTGCGTCTGCCACCACCACCCGCCGCGGCGGCGGCCGCGTTCCGGGCGGCCGCCAGTGCAGACGCGGCGCCCAGCATGGTTGACCCCGCGGACAGGGCGATGACCAAGCCCATGCCCGCCACGTGCGCGGGCGCATGCGGGGCGCCACGGACGACGGCCGCGGCGGCAAGGATGGGCACGGCTGCGGCTGCCAGGACGGCCGCGAACGCAGCGCCAGCGCGCGGGTCCAGGGCAGCGGCCAGCGACGCCGCGCCGCCCCCGGCCAGCGACCCCACCACGGCGGGGCCGAGCAGGGAGGCGACGTTGATGAGCCGCACGCCCACCGCGGAGGACGGGCTCATCTGGAGCATGGCGATCAACAAGAAGGTCGGCGCGGTGCAGGCGCCCGGGAAGGTGGGCGACCAGGCCGGGCCGAGGATGGAGGGCAGGGCGGCCAACGCCATGCCGACCCCGATCTGCAGGGCGTCCCGCCCAGACCCGCCCCCAGCATCCGCAAACCTGGTCGTCCAGGGCTTCTTCGACGACCGCCGCCTCGGGCCCCCGGGCGTCTCAGCCGCCCGGTCCGCGAAGTGGTGTTCCGTGTCATCTTCGCCCACGGCCGCCAGCAACGTGCCCAACCCCCCACCCCGCGGCGTGGCGCTCGCCCTGGCGATGAGGGCGGCTGCGGTTCGCAAAGAGCCAAAGGCAGGAGATGCGGGTTGAGAGGGCGGTGCGGCGGTTGCCCCCCAGCCTCCGCCCTGGCCGCCTCCGTCTTCACCGGCATCGCTCGTTGCAGCGACAGAGACCGAGGGGGGCGTCATGTGAGAATGAATGTCTCCGCGCGCGACGCACCGCGTGCGCGCTCCCAAAAAGAAAGAATTTTTGTTTAGATGGGGGAGCAGCTTTGTCGCCTCTTTGATGTCATCATTTCTCTTTCTTGAGGAGCACGGGATCTCTCTCTGTGTGCCAGAGCGCACGCCTGGCGCAGGCCTGCTGCGCGCACGCTTCTCACTCGGGACGTCCATTCCACGACCACCATGTCCGTATTTGACCGCTTGGGCCTCCCCCTCGCTCCCAGCAACACGACGACCTCGCTCAATGCCTCGACCGGCCTGCCGCCCCCGCTCATCATCTACAAGAACCACGTCTCGGACAGCCAGATTGTTTCCGGGTGAGAGGGAGCGGGGGGGCAAGGAAGGGGACCAGCACCGTGTCTGGTGAGGCGGGGGTGGGGTTTTGTCGGCAGGCGGGTTCTGGCGACGGCGAAAGAACATGGCTAGCTCGGCGCGCGCGCGAAGAAACCCAACCTTCCCCATCCTCCCCTCCACGCACACACAGCGCCATCACCAACGCCGCCCTAGGTAAGCCAGGCGAGGGTTGCCCGCCCATTTCATCGATGATGACACGCACACGCGCCGTCTCTCTCTCTCTCTCTTGCGCGGTGCCCTCCGCCCTCCCCTCACAATCATCCTCTCACCATTCCCTTTTTTCCTCCAGGCCTCCTCTGCCTCCTCGCCTGGGGCGGCCTGCGGGGAACGATCCCGTTTTACGCTGCCCGTTTGCGCCTGCTGGCCGTGTGTGGTGAGCTTTGACTTTGTCTGACACCAGGAGAGTGCCAAACACTCTCCTGGTTGTGTCCCTTTTTTTTCTCAAGAAAAGAGGAGCGCGCTCCGAGTGGGGGCTCTTCACACGTCCCTCCAAACTCAAATCCCACCATCCTCCCTTTTCCCACCCTTTTCAGTCCGCCCCCCACCCCAGCCCACCCTCGGCACCTGGCGCCAGCTGTTCGACTGGATCGGCCCCACCCTCACCACCAGCGACGCCGACCTCGCCCGCACCGCCGGCCTGGACGCCCTGGTCACCCACCGCGTCCTCACCTTTGGGGTCCTGTTTTTTTTTCCTGTCGCGCTGGTCGGGTGCGCGGTCCTCCTGCCGGTCTACGCCCGCGGGGGCGTCCAGAGGGTGGGGGCGGCGGCGGCGGCATCCGGCACGCCCGGCGCCTGGCTGGACGCCTTCCAAGCGACCCCCGCCGAGCGGGCGACGGGCACAGATGCCTTGGCCCGCCTCACGCTCGCCCACGTCCGCCCGGGCGCGGCCAACGCCTGGCTGCCAGCCGCCTTTTCGGTGTGCGCCATCGCCTACGGGTGCTGGCTCCTGGATCGCCTGCAGGCCGAATGGTTGCTCCTGCGCCAGCTCTACCTGAGCAGTGGGGAGCCCCTGCTGTCGGGCTGGGTCACGCCGCAGGGCGAGGGTGGCGGCGGCGGCGGCGACCACCACTCTGCTGCTGTCGGCGTCCGCGCGGGCGCGTCGCTAGGCGCGGTCGGGGCGGCGGGGCATGAGCGGGACCTGGCGGCCCGACAGCGGCGGTTGCCAGGGAAAAGCGCGTCTGCTGAATGGGAGGCGGTGGCGGTTCAGGACGCCGCCGCCCCGCCGGCGACGCCCGTGGAGGAGGACGTGGAGGGGGAGGAGGCGCCGACCGCCGCCACCAACCCTGGCTCCCGCCTCCCATCTCACCCACTGCTGGCGTCTGCGTCGTCCGGCGAACCCGCCACCTCACTACCGCCCACCTCCACCCGCCTGGTTCGGTACTGGACGGATACGCTGACGCTGGCAAATGCGGCCAACGGCACCAGCCTCACCATCCCGTCCGTCCCGCCCGCGCCTTTCAGAAAGACCCTGCGCGTGGTGGGCGCTGACGGGACGCTCGCCGCCGTCCCGGCTGAACTGTACGCGGTGCTGGCCCTGGACGTGCCGCCGCCGCCGGCCGCCACCCAGAAACTGGACCGCCCGGGCAGCTGGGCGGGCCTGGTGTCGTCCCCAGCGGGTGCTGGTGGTGTTGGTGGTGGTGCGGGCAAGGAGGAGGAGGGGGCAGCGCCGCCCAACGGGGCCGCCGCCGCCGCGCCGACCGCCCCTCCTGGCGACCTGGTCGCGACCGCGGCCGGGCTGGTGGCGGCCGCGGCGGCCCAGGACGACGACGGACAGACGCCCCCCCCGCGCGCGCCTGGCTTTTTCTCCTCCCTGGCCGCCCTGGGTGGCGTGTGCGGGGCCCCGCTCCGGTCCGCCCACACCGCGGCCGCCGCGTCGGCCTTCTTCCACGGCCGCCGGGCACCGCCCAGCCGGGCCGCCCCCCGCTTGCCAGCGGCTCCCTTGCCGGGCGACGGCGGCGCCCGCACGGCGCCCACCCCTCCACTCGCCCCTCCACCGCAACCTCATCCCATGGTGACCACCACCACCACCCGCGCCATTGACCCGCGGGCCTCACCCGCCGCCTGGTTTGCCGCGGCCTCTCGCCTGGGTGGCCGCCCCCTGGTCGACGCCGTCTTTGCCCGCCTCTGCCCGGGCGACTTCCTCGGCTCCGTCCCCGTCCAGGACGCGCGGCCCGTCCACGCCGCCCTCCTGGCCTGGGACTGGGCGTGCGTCGGCTTGGAAGAAGCCGAGAAAGCGGCGGCAGCGGCGGAGCGGGCTGGGAGGGAGCGGCCCGTGGTGGTGCTGGGTGGTGGTCGTGGTTGGCATGGCGGGTGGTGGGCGAGGCGGCGCCGCCTCCCCCACCACCCGCCCGACCCCGAAGCCGCCTCGACCACAACGGTCGACGCCGTGGCCGTCGCGGCCGGCGCGGCCGTGGCTGCCGAATCCCGGGTCCTGGCCGCCCAGCAGGCCGCCCTCGCGTCCGCCGGCCGCGGCGAGGCCTGCTCCTCCTTTGTCGCACTCTTTGCCACCCAGGCCGCCGCGGCAGCGGCCGCGGCCGTCCCGGCCTTCCCGCAAGGCTGGGGCCGGTCCTTTCGGGTCGCTCCGGCCCCGGGCGCGGACGAGGTCGCCTGGCAGGCGCTCGCCACCCCGCCCGGCCCGGCCCGCACCCGCGACCGCGCGGCCGGCGCGGCCTGGCTGGTCACCTTCATCTGCCTGCCCGTCGGCATTTTCGCGGGCGCGGCCGCCAACGTCCAGTATGCGGTCTGCACGCCGCCCGGTGGCGGGGGCGGGAGCGGGACCGGCGGCGGCCAGCTCACCATCCCGCCCTCCTGGCCGCCCGCCCGGCGCGCGTTCTGCTCGCCCGACCCGTCCCTTGCCCGGGCCCTGCTGACGGGCTGGGCCCCGTCCATCTGCCTGGCCGCCTACTCCTGCCTGGCCATGCCCCGGGCGCTGATGAGGGGGTGCCAGCTCCTGCGGGCGGACGTCAGCCTGTCCGGCCTGGACACGCGCGTCTTCTGGTGCTTCTTCATCTGGACGTTCTTCAATGTCATCCTGGGCGGCATGCGTGAGTTGTGTGTGTGAGGGAGAGAGGGCCTGGGCGGCATGCGTGAGAGATGAGAGAGGGAGGGGTGCGGGGTTTTCCGCTTGCGCGCGGCTTCCCTTCTCTCTCCGAGCACCACAACACACCGCCCCTCTCAGCTCAACGCGCTCACACACCCTCATCTCCCCCCATTGTCATCATCAACATCACAGTCTCCGGGTCAGCCCTGCTCACCGTGCCCGCCGCCATCAAAAACCCAGGTGTTCTGTACAAGATCGTGGGGAGCGCCATGCCGGCGTCCAGCAACTTCTTCATCGCCTACCTGCAGACGCAGGCACTGCTGATGGTGAGTAGAAAGAGAGAGAGAGAGAGAGAGAGAGAGCGAGAGAGAGAGAGGTGGCGACAGGTGGGAAAGAGTGACCCTCCAAAATCCTCTCCTCTCCTCACCCACCTCTCTCTCCAGGTCCCCTTCCGCCTGCTGTGGCCGTGCGGCGTCCCGCTGGCCACCCTCCTCCGCCGCCTGCGCCTGTCCCCCTGGCCACCAGGCTCGCCCGCGCGCGCGGCCGCGGCCGACCTGCCGCACGTCTCCTTCCGCATGGGCCGGGAGCTCGGGGGCGTCGCCTTCAACCTGTTTGCCATCGCCCTGGCGTACGGGGCGGTCGCCCCGCTCGTCCTGCCCTTCGCCGCCCTCTGGTCCGCGGGCGCCTGGGTGGTGTGGCGCCACCAGCTACTGTACGTGTACGAGCGCGCGTACGAAAGCGGCGGGGCGGCGCCCTGGCGGTGCATCCGGTCGGGCGGGGCGTGGACGCTCGCGGCACACGGCTTTTTCACGGGGTGCGCGCTTGTGGCGAAGGAAGCGTTCTACGTGGGCGGCGCCCTCGCCCTCGCCGCCCCCGCCGGCGTCGGCGTCTGGTTCTGGCGGGCGACCGCCCGGGCGGACTCGGCCGGCCGGGGCGGCGGGTCGCCCGGCCTCCTGGCCGCTGCCGCCCCGCGCGCCGTGCCGGACGGCGTGGCCTACACCCCGCCCGCCCTGCGCTTCCGGGCCGCGGGGTGGGCGCCCTGGGTGGACGCGGCATGGGTGGGGTGGGGCGGGATCGGGCCGTACGCGCCCAGGGTGGCGGCCAGGTGAGAGGAGAGGGAGAGGGAGCCTCTGCCCAGGTAGGTTGCGTTCCCGACGTTGAGGAAAACAAAAGATGACTGCATCATATCTTGTCAGAGCTCCGAAAAAGTGGCTTTCGGGCAGATCTGCAGTACTGCAGACGAAGCTCTCCCCCTTCACTCTTTTTATCTCCCCGCCCACCCCCCCTCGCGTCCGCCCCGCGCCCCGCACACCACCCCTCCACATCGATCCCATCGCATTCGGGGACACCCAAGCCACCCAGCTACCGGCATTCAACACTCAAACCATGGCCGGTGCGTCGGTATCGCGGAGGAGCAAAGAGAGGAGGAGGGTCAGGCCCTGCGTCTATTAGGCGGCGAAGTCTATCACGCGGCAAAAAAGTTCTCTCTTCTATCTCTCTCGTTGCTACCCCCCACTCTTCGTCCTGGTGGCACGCATTGGGACCGGGGCATGGCGCGCCGGGCAGGGCGGGGGGCGGTGAGCATGCGATTGGCCGCGCCGGAGTCGATGCGTCCGGGTCAGAGTGAGCTCACGCCTCCCGGCGTCCCATCCTCTTTTTTTGTGTGTCTCTCCGCGTCACCCCGTCGCTCTCACTCCGCCACGCACCCTTTCCCCAGGCGTTGACGAGACATACGGTCTCCAAGCCGATTTCGAGGTTAGTGGCAGAGGTTCGCGCGCGGGTGGAGAGGTGCGAGAGGTGCGAGAGAGAGAGGCACACAAAAAAGCAAAGCGTCTTTCTCAACCTGCGGGGGGGGGGGGGGGCGGGGGGGGGGGGGGGGGGGGGGGGGGGGGGGGGGGGGGGGGGGGGGGCGGGGCGGGGGGGGGGGGGGGGGGGGGGGGTGTGGGGGGTTTGGGGGGTGTGTTTTTGGCACAAAAAAAATAAAACCGTTTTTTTCAACCCGGGCCCCCCCCCCCCCCCCCCCCTCGCTCGCTCCGTTTCACACACAGCCCTGGACCGGCGCCGCCCCCGCCTGGCCCAAGCTGCCCTCCCAGGACGACCTGGCGGCGGTCTGGGCGGCCGCCGTCGGCCAAGTGGCAATGGAACCCCTGGCCGTCGCCGCCGCCGCCGCCCCCCCCGTCAGTACGACGCCCGGGCCGACCACGCCCTCGCGCGCGACCTCGCCGCCCGCGGCTGCCCAACCACCCCCCGCCGCCCCTGCTGCTGCCGGGTCGCTCGCCGGCTGGGAGGCCGCCGCCAAGCTGCTCCTGACAGTGACGGCCAATTTGGGCGCGCCTGCGCCAGCTTGGGTGGTGGAAGCGGAGGAGGCGCCGATGCTGCCGTGGCCCGTCCAGGAGGAGCGGCGCGGGGTGCCCCGCCGGCGCGGCCCGGGCACGCCGCCCGCGTCCTCCCCGCCCCCGACATCCTCCACCCGCCCCACCCGCGCCCGGTCCGCCGCGACGGCGGCGGCGGCCGCCGCCGCGGCGGCGGCGGCCGCCGCGGCCGCGGCCGTTGAGGCCGCCCCTCCGCCCGCCCGGCCCCGGTCCGCGGCGCTGGCCGCCTGGCGCGCAAAGAAGGCCCGCCGCGCGGCCGGCCTGGCCGCCAAGCCACCCGCCATCCTGTATCAAAAACGCAAGGACAACGCGGACCGGCGGCCCCGCGTTCAGGGTCGCTTCCTGTCCCGGGAGGCGGCGGCGGTCTACTTTGCGGCCCAGGCGGCGAAGCAGGCGCAGGTCGGCCTGCCCGCCTGGTGAGAAGAAAAGAATTACGTTTCCCTCTCCAAAAATTTAATTGCCTCCACCGAATTCCCTTCCCCTTGGTCGTGCGCGACAAGATGAGCGTCCGCTGACGGGTCCAGGCCGCATTCTTTCTTTAAATTATATTGCACCACCAAAATCTCCTTTTGAGATCCAATAATGGACTTTGAGAACCCTTCAATTTTTTTCGTTTGGCCGCCTGTGGGGGGGGGGGGGGGGGGGGGGGGGGGGGGGGGGGGGGGGGGGGGGGGGGGGGGGGGGGGGGGGGGGGGT
>Ga0315287_10000348_pt1 | contig 40190 bp, 23 predicted proteins | sample YL17G11_0_MG_FD_205037 | JGI IMG/M metagenome (GOLD analysis project Ga0315287, IMG submission 205037) | Sediment microbial communities from Yellowstone Lake, YNP, Wyoming, USA - YL17G11_0 | ecosystem: Environmental > Aquatic > Freshwater > Lake > Sediment | place: USA: Wyoming | collected...
TCCCGAGCTATCTGCTGTCCCGCGCGACGTCGATCTGATAGAAAGCTCTGACGAGGAATACCGTCGTGTACGTGGGCGTCTTGAAGCGTGTTATTCACATTTGATTACCAAGGGCATAGGCGACGTGGCGGCCAGTAAGGTAATGTATCTCAAGCGTCCTAGGCTGGTTGCGATATCCGATGCCTTGGTGAAGCAAGCGCTCGGCGTGCGCACCAACACTTCGTATGTGGAGCAAGCTATGCTGGTGACGGATGCTGTGCGCCAGCTAGGAAGAGTGAACATAGCCACCTTGGATACGCTACACAAGGAGCTGCAGGAACAGTCTGGAGCTTGCCTGTCGAAGGCGAGGATACTGGACATTCTGCTCTGGAGTGACATGGCTATCTCAGATAATCTTTCGTGGAGGCGGGCAGCTCGCGAGAAGGGCTGGCGAAGCATCGCTTGGACAGTGCGAGCTCAGCCTATATGCGAGCTCTACACTCTGCTATTCGACGCCGGCTGCATCAAGTTCGGCGAGTTTAAGCTCAAAAGCGGGATTATGTCGCCGGTTTACTGCGATTTTCGGGGGCTGATATCCAAGCCGGAGCTTCTTAAAGAGATCGGTGAGGCGCTGGCTGGCAAAGCTTGGGAAATCGGCTGCGACCGCATCGCCGGGATTCCCTATGCCGGCCTGCCGCTCGGGGTCGCCGCGAGCATCGCCGGGGACATCCCGATGATCTACCCGCGCAAGGAAGCGAAAGATTACGGCACGAAGAAGCTCATAGAGGGCACTTACAACGAGGGCGATAAAGTCCTCGTGATCGACGACATCATCACCGACGGCGCCAGCAAGATCGAAGCCATCGCGCCTTTGAAAGAGGCCGGTCTTGTCGTCACCGACGTTCTCATCATTCTCGACCGCGAGCAGGGCGGGGACAAGATCCTTGCGAAAGCCGGCTATACGTTGCATTCACTTGGAAAGCTGAGCGAAGTCTTGGATGCGCTTGTTGCGGCGGGCAAGGTGGAGCCGCAGATGCGGGCCAAGGTCGCGGAGTTCATCGCGGCGAATCAGTTCGTTTGAAACGCGAATTGCGCGAAGAAGCGCGGATGACGCGAAAGGGAACCAGCCTTCGGATGTGTCATTCCGAGCGCAGCGAGGAATCTGCTTTTTCGCGCACTTCGCGGGCTTTCGCGGCATTCGCGTTTCAAAAGACATTAGGAGAAGTAACTTGAAAGCAATCCTTCTACTCGAAGACGGAACCACATTCGAAGGAGAATCGATTGGGGCTAACGGGACGACTGTTGGCGAGGCCGTGTTCGCGACCGCCATGACGGGCTATCAGGAGATGCTCACCGATCCATCCTTCGCGGGGCAGCTCCTGACTCTTACTTACCCGCTGATCGGCAACTACGGGGTGAACCCTGAGGACGTGGAGTCGGGCAAGATTCAGGTGGAAGGGTTCATTGTCCGCGAACTCTGCGAGGAGCCCAGCAACTGGCGGTCGACTCTAAGCCTGCGCGATTATCTTGGACAAAGTGGCGTAGTTTCGATGCAGGGAATCGATACCCGCGCGCTCACCCGGCATCTGAGGGTGGCCGGTGTCATGATGGGCGCGATGAGCACCGATCTCACCCGCGCGGAGCTTATGAACGCTTTGCAAAGCGCTCCCAACTACGGCGATCTGAACTTCGTCGAACGCGTGTCGACTAAAGAGACTTACGAGTGGACCGGCGATGAGTGCAGCAAGCTTTCCGACCTGCCCGAGCCCAAGTGTCACATCGCGCTTATCGATCTGGGCATCAAGCGCAACATCGCCCGATGCCTCGCCAGGGAGTGCTGCAAGGTCACGGTCCTGCCCTGCAACGCCTCGGCGGACGACGTGATGCGCCTGAACCCGGATGGCGTTGTCTTTTCACCCGGCCCCGGCGACCCCAGGCAGCTAACGGAAACCGTCGCGACCATGCGCGCGATGATCGGCAAGAAGCCCATTCTCGGGATATGCCTCGGCCACCATATGTTCGGGATGGCAATGGGCGCGGACATCATCAAGCTCAAGTTCGGGCACAGAGGCGCTAACCATCCCGTGAAGAACCTCATCAGCGGCAAGGTGAGCATCACTGCCCAGAACCACGGTTACGCCGTCCACCCCGATAAGCTGTCCAACGATGTGATAGTGGAGCGCATAAACTTGAACGATGGCACGGTCGAAGGCCTCCGCCACAAGCGCCTGCCGATTTTCACCATCCAATACCATCCGGAAGCATCGGCGGGTTCGCTGGACGAGGGATATTTGTTTAAGGATTTTGTGGACAACGTAATGAGGGGGGAGCAATAATGCAAGTCACAGATGACCTCCTGGCTGAAGTGGTGAACGCAGTAGTGAAGGAAGTGCAGCCTGAACAGGTTTACCTCTTCGGATCGCGAGCGCGCGGCGACGCGCGCAAGGATTCGGACCTCGACATCATGGTTGTGGAGCGAGAACCCTTCGGCACTGAACGCAGCAGGTTTGCCGAGTCCAACCGCATCTACGGCGTTCTCGCACATCTCAAGATACCGATTGACGTGCTGCTATATTCCACGGAAGAGATCGCTGAATGGCGTGAGTCAATCAATCATGTAGTCGGCCGATGTCTCCGAGAAGGGAGGCTCCTATATGCCCGACACTAAGCAGGCGCGCAGCCTGTTGGTATTGGTTGCGCAGGACATTGATGCGCTGGAGATCATGATGGATTCGGGCCGTGCTGCCGAGCGTGTTGTCGGCTTCCATGCTCAGCAAGCTGCCGAAAAGGCCTTTAAGGCTTGGCTGGCCTTGCTTGATGTCAGCTATCCAATGACACATAACCTGTCTGCGCTATTCGCCCTTCTGGAGGACGGAGTTGGTTCGGATGCTGAGCCGTATCGTGATCTTGTGATGCTGACGCCATTCGCCGTCCAGTTTCGTTACGAGGTATTCGATGGCGCGGGAAGCGGGCTCGACCTTGGTGCGCTGGCAAGGCTGACCATCACGCTGACGGACCGCGTAAATACTTTGCTCAATCAGGCGGACACGCGATAATGAACTATGCATACCTTCTCGGAATAGTAATCATAGTCATCGGGCTGCGGTTTCTGTTCCGTGGCTATGCGACAAAATCCAGGCCCCGGAAAGTCGCGGGTGTCGCGATTATGCTGGTCGGCGCCTCGTAGTTCCTCCCGCCGCGGTCGCCGGTTGGCGTGACACTGCTGTTCCTGGGCATCGTGGTCTTCGTGCTGAGTCTCTATATGGTCAAAGCCGAGCACGGGCGCATAATCCGGCCGAATGATCGAAGACGGCGGTAATTCGCCAGCCGTTCTTCTACATGAATCGACTGTCGACTATCGACTGATAACTGAAAGAGAGTATTAATGCCCAAGCGTGATGATCTGAAGAAAGTGATGGTAATAGGCTCCGGGCCGATCATAATCGGTCAGGCGGCTGAGTTCGATTATGCGGGTACGCAGGCCTGCAAGGCGCTGCGCGAAGAGGGCATTTCCGTCGTTCTCATCAACTCCAATCCGGCAACAATCATGACCGATGTGGAAGTCGCGGACAAGGTCTATATCGAGCCGATCAACGTGGAGTTCGCAACCCGCATCATCGAACGCGAAAGACCCGATGGCCTGCTGCCCACGCTCGGCGGCCAGACTGGGCTGAACCTCGCGGTCGAACTCGCGAACGCCGGAGTGCTGGAGAAGTATAACGTCGAACTCCTCGGCACCCCCCTCCAGGCGATCATGGACGCCGAGGACCGCCAACTCTTCAGAACCCTCATGCGCGGCATAGGCGAACCCGTGCCGGAAAGCTGGATTGTGGAAAGGCCGGAGCAGCTCCGGGAGATCATCGATTCACAGCCTCCTTCCGATTGGGATGGGCCCTGGCCGCCGTGGCCGCTGATAATCCGGCCCGCATATACGCTTGGCGGAACCGGCGGCGGGGTGGCGCACAATCCCGAGGAACTTCTCGAAATCGGCTCGCGCGGCCTCAAGCTCTCGCTCAAGAGCCAGGTCATGGTCGAACGCAGCCTGCTCGGCTGGAAAGAAATCGAATATGAGGTGATGCGCGACTCAAACGACACCTGCATCACGATATGTTCGATGGAAAACCTCGACCCGATGGGCATCCACACGGGCGACAGCATAGTCGTTGCCCCGATCCAGACCCTCACGGACAAAGAATTTCAGATGCTGCGCTCGGCCTCGCTCAAGATCATCCGCGCCCTCAAAATCGAGGGTGGCTGCAACGTCCAGCTTGCCATGAACCCGAACGGCTTCGAGTATTTCGTTATCGAGGTCAACCCCAGGGTCAGCCGGTCATCCGCGCTTGCGTCCAAGGCGACGGGCTACCCCATCGCCCGAGTCGCCGCCAAGATCGCGACCGGACTGCACCTCGATGAAATCGCCAACGTCATCACCGGCAAGACCAAGGCCGCCTTCGAGCCGACCATCGACTACATAGTGGCCAAAATCCCGCGCTGGCCGTTCGATAAGTTCTACCAGGCGGACCGCACCATCGGTACCCAGATGAAATCCACCGGCGAAGTCATGAGCATAGATCGCACGTTTGAGGCCGCCATCATGAAAGCTGTCCGCTCACTGGAAATCGGCGTCAACTGGCTGCGGCTCAAGAACGCCGACGAGATCACCAACGAGGACATCGACAAGGGCCTGGTGAAAGCCACCGACGAGCGGCTGTTCCTCGTTGCCGAGGCTTTGCGCCGCGGTTACAGTGTGGAGCGCATCTGTGAGCTTTCCAAGATCGACCCGTGGTTCGTCAGCAAGATCAGGAACATCACGCACATGGAGAACGAGCTGCGCGAGAGGGCAGGAGAGATCAAGGCCCTCACCGCCGGCCGAATCGCGACCAGCCCGGACGCCATCGACCTCCTGACCCGCGCGAAGACCATGCGCTTCCCGGATAAGGTCATCAGCCTGCTGACCAGCGCGAACGAGACCCAGCTTCGTTACGTCCAAAAGAAGCTCGGCATGCTGCCGACGTTCAAAATGGTCGACACCTGCGCCGCCGAGTTCGAGGCCGAAACCCCCTACTTCTACTCCTGCCACGAGCGGGAAGATGAAACGGGGTGCAGTCTCGGCCCAGTCCCAAATCCCAAATCCCAAATCCCAAATAGCGAGTCCCTTCCCGGCTCTCCGCCTTCCGCCTTCTGCCTTCAGCCAAAAAAGAAAGCCGTCGTCATCGGCTCCGGCCCGATCCGAATCGGCCAGGGTGTCGAGTTCGACTACTGCAGCGTCCACTCCGCGTGGGCACTGCGCGAGGCGGGTTACGAGTCGATCATCATCAACAACAACCCCGAGACGGTCTCCACCGACTTCGACACCTCCGACAGGCTTTACTTCGAGCCGCTCACGGTCGAGGACGTGATGAACATTGTCGAATACGAGCAGCCGGATGGGGTGATTCTCCAGTTCGGCGGCCAGACGGCGATCAACCTCGCCAAGCCCTTGAACGCGATGGGCATCCCGATCTTCGGCTCGGATTTCAAGTCAATCGACCTCGCCGAGGACCGCGACCAGTTCGAGCGAATCCTGCGGGAGCTTGGTATTCCCAAGCCGGCGGGCCGCGCGGTCCACGGAGTCGAGGCCGCAGTGGGGGTCGCGAAGGAGATCGGCTACCCGGTCCTCGTGCGCCCGAGTTATGTGCTGGGGGGCCGCGCGATGGAGATCGTTTACACCGAGCCCGAGCTGCGGCAGTATATGAAGCACGCGATCGAGGTCAGCCCCGACCCCGATGCCCCGATCCTCGTCGACAAGTATGTCCTGGGCAAGGAGGTCGAGGTGGATGTGATCGCCGATGGCGTCGACTGCCTCATCCCCGGCATAATGGAACACATCGAGCGGGCGGGTGTCCACTCGGGCGACAGCATGGCCGTCTGCCCGCCGCAGACCCTGTCGCCCGACATTATCGACCAGATCATCTCGCACGCGATCAAGCTCGCCACGGCGCTGGAAGTGTGCGGGCTTATGAACATCCAGTTCGTGATCGACGATGACGAGGTCCAGGTGATCGAAGTCAACCCGCGCGCCAGCCGGACAGTGCCGTATCTTTCCAAGATCACCGGCGTGCCGATGGTCCAGGTGGCGACGAACGTCATCCTCGGCAAGAGCCTCAGGGAGCAGGGCTACTCCTCCGGCCTCTACCGCGAGCAGCCGAGCATTGCCGTGAAAGCGCCCGTGTTCAGTTTCCAGAAGCTCACGGAGGTCGATGTCAACCTCGGCCCGGAGATGAAATCCACCGGCGAGATTATGGGAATCGACAACGACTTCTCCCGCGCTCTTTACAAGGCAATGGTCGCGTGCAACCTGGACGTGCCGGTCGGCGGCAGGATGATCGCCACCATCGCCGACCAGGACAAAGAGGAGGCCGTGCCGATCATCCGCGAGTTCGTCGATCTCGGCTACGAGGTTTACGCCACCGAGGGAACGTCGCGTTATCTGGCGTCAAAGGGCGTCGCCACCATCGAGGTCGGCAAGATCAACGACCCGGACACGCTCAACATGATGCAGCTCATCGTGGGGAGCAAGGTCGATCTGCTGATCAACACCGCGTCCAAGGATAGGAAGATCGAGCAGGAAGCCGCCGTCATCCGCAAAGCCAGCGTTCAGCGCTCGATCCCCTGCATCACCTCGCTGGACACCGCCAAAGCCCTCCTCAAGGCCCTGCGCTCGAAGCAGCGGGGGGACAAGCCGGAGTGTTTGCCGGTGGATGAGTATTTGAGGCCGGTGAAGGTGTAAGAGGGCGCGAAGAAGAACTGTAGGAAGGCATCCGAAAATGCCAAGAGTAAAGCCAAACACACATTGAGCAGGAGACGACTATGGAAGGCAAGACGCTGATCAAGTCAATTCGGTTGAGAAATTTCCTGTCATACGCGGACGAGGGGGTAGACATTCCGCTCGAGCCACTGAACGTGCTCATCGGGCCAAATGCCGCCGGGAAATCCAATCTCCTGGAGGCCCTGGAGTTGCTCAAGGCGACCCCGAAGGACTTCGCCGCGTCGATACGTGAAGGCGATGGGATAATTGAATGGCTATGGAAAGGCGGCAAGGCCCTGCCGGTTGCCGAGATCGAGACCGTGCTCGAATACCCTGCCGGCGTCAAGCGGCTGCGATACCGGATCAGTTTTACGGCAACTGGGCAGCGGCTCAGCATTGTTGACGAGGTCGTCGAAAACGAGCAGCCCACAAGCGCAAATCAGGATGACGTGTTCTTCTTCTATAGGTACCAGGGCGGACATCCAGTTCTGAACTACAGGACCACAACGGAAGAACCAGCAGGTACGTCCGCTGGACGCACGGAGCGGATACTGCGGCGGGAGGAACTCAGTCCCGAGCAATCAGTGTTGTCACAAAGAAAAGACCCCGATCAACTTCCCGAGATAACGTACGTTGGCACGGAGTTTTCGAAGATCAAGCTCTATCGCGAATGGAGCATGGGTCGCCGTACGCCGCCAAGAAGGGCGCAGAAAACGGATCTACCCGAGGACTTCCTTGTTGAAGACGCAAGCAACCTAAGCCTTGTGCTAAATGATCTCCAGCAGAATCCGGTAACAAAGCGGACCATTTTGGAATATCTTAAGCGGTTCTACGAAGCCGCCGACGACATTACAACCAGAATCTACGCTGGAACCGTTCAGCTCAACGTGCACGAGCAAGGCCTGAACCAGCCAATTCCGGCAACGCGTCTTTCTGATGGAACACTGCGATATCTCTCCCTGCTGGCGATTTTGTGTCATCCAAGTCCTCCCTCTCTGATATGCATAGAAGAGCCGGAACTTGGGCTTCATCCGGACATGATGTCTACATTGGCGGAGATGATGATTGGGGCTTCTCAGCGCACGCAGATAATTGTAACCACCCACTCCGACGCATTAGTGTCCGCCCTCACGCAGGTGCCCGAGTCGGTGATCGTGTGTGAGAGAGATTCGGACGGCACGCATCTGCGTCGGCTCGAGTCAGAGCCTCTCAAGACCTGGCTTGAGAACTACTCACTGGGCGACCTATGGCGGATGGGGCAGATCGGTGGGAATAGATGGTGAATGGTTGGGTTTACGTCTATGTTGAGGGTGGCGGGAACGGCGCCAATGCGAAAGCCGAATTTCGTGTAGGCTTCACCCAGTTCCTCAAAGAACTCAAAGCGGCCGCAGGCAAGCGACTAAGGGTAGTTCCGTGCGGTAGTCGGGGCGCTGCATACGACGCATATATGATCGCGATGCAGTCAAACTCTGAGAGTTTCAATGTACTGCTGGTGGACGCGGAAGGTCCAGTTAGTGGTGAATCTATTCACTACTTGCGGGCCAAGGAATCAGGTTGGGATCTGCAGGATGGAGACAAGGATCAGTGCCATCTGATGGTCCAGATGATGGAGGCGTGGATCATAGCTGACATAGACGCGCTCGACGCGTTTTTTGGTCAGCGCTTCCTGCGCAGCTCTATTCCGAACCCTGACAATGTGGAGTCTGTAGAGAAGAATCGAGTGGAAACGTGCTTGGCTAACTCCACTAGGAACACACAGAAAGGCCTATACCACAAGATAAAACACGGCCCCAAATTGCTGGCCTGCATCGATCCGCGAGTGGTGAGAAAGAAAGCCCCGCACTGTAAGGAGCTTTTCATGAACTTGGCGAGGCAGGTCGGGGCGGAGACCCTTGTTCGGCAGTACGAGAATGAGTGAGCACTGCCGGGCCATCCGACCGACCAACTTGTGCCCGGCCGCTCTCAGAAACATACCTTCCTTTTCCTTCCTTTACATCCCCATACCGCCCTTTTTGTGGTATAATGCCGGTAGACAACCACTCGACCACGCGAGGTGTGCGGATGATAACCAGAACGATTTCAGTCAAAGAGGCGGCGGGGTTTCTCAACGTCCAGCCGAAGACCATCCGGGCCTGGATCAAGCTCGGACGGCTTGCCGCGAGCAAAATCGGCAAGCAGTATTTCATACTTGAACCCGAGATCGAGCGGATGATCGGGGCCGGCGCGATCATCCCTGCAAGCAGACTCGACCGCATGGCCGCCGATGAGCGCCGGGCCGATCTTATCGAGTGCCTCGGCGCGCGCGTTACCCCGTCCGCGATTCTAGCCGACAGACGCAAGCGCGGTGCCGCAAGGCGTAGCCGGATTGAGGGACACGCCTGATGCCCGTGGTCCTCGACACATGTGCTCTTGCCGATCACACAAGCCAGTGGGAGCGCAAGACCGAACTCGACCGCATTTTGAGAGACAATGTGGCCTATATCAGCTCGTCGTGCGCGGTCGAAGCTCTATTTCTCACGCGCAAGTTCGAGAGTATCGAGCGCTACGAGCATCTGCTGGAGCACTTCACCCGTGGTGAGGATATTCGGATAGTCGACGAACGAGATCCCAAGCTTCTGGATGTGGCTGTGGAGATTTACGGGCTGGGCGCCTGCATCGAGTCATGCATGACCGCCGCGATTGCCGCTGTCAACGATTGCCCGGTCGTAACTGCCAAGCTATCTCCAAACGGCGAACCCGATGACTACGTTGAGATCGAACGGCGGGGCTATTGCATGGTGTGGCGGATATAGACATAGCCCTCCGGTTTCCCAGCTTCCTTCCCCTTTCGCATTTTCGCCCATTCCGCGCTTTCGGGTGCTGCCCACCGAATCCGTGCACACGCTCAGGAAACACGGCCTTTCTGATCTCAGAATTCGATCTTGCACGCGTTTTTCGGGCAGCACCTGCTTTCGCGATTAAAGAGCCCGCCTTCTTCGATTCCCTTGACTTCCACGCTCCCGCGAGCCTATAATCAATCCGTTCGCTGTTTTTTTCCAGGGGTGACAAGTGCAATGGCCGATCGCAAATACGACTTTCGAAGCATAGAAGAAAAATGGCGGCAGCGGTGGAAGGAGGCGGGCCTTTTCAGGGTTCAGGATTCCACCGATAAGCCCAAGTTCTATGGCCTGGACTTCTTCCCTTACCCCAGCGGGGCCGGGCTGTCGGTCGGTCACTGCCGAAACTACATCCCCACCGATGTCGCCTGCCGCCATAAGCGCATGAAGGGCTTCAACGTCCTGCACCCGACGGGATGGGACGCATTCGGCCTGCCCGCCGAAAACGAGGCTATCAAGCAGCAGAGCCATCCCCAAAAGACCGTGCCCGAATACGTCGCCACCTACAAGCGGCAGATGGACCTGATCGGCATAAGCTATGACTGGTCCCGCGAGATCAACTCCAGCTCGCCGGACTACTACAAATGGACCCAGTGGATATTCCTGCTGCTCTATAAGCGCGGGCTGGCATATCGCTCGATGGCCCCGGCCAACTGGTGCCCATCGTGCGCCACGGTCCTTGCAAACGAAGAAGTCAAGGACGGCCGCTGCTGGCGGTGTGACTCGTTCATCGAAAAGAAAGACCTCCCGCAGTGGTTTTTCAAGATCACCGAATACGCCGATAGGCTCATCGACGATCTGGACACCATCGACTGGCCCGAGCCGATCAAACTGATGCAGCGCAACTGGATAGGCCGCAGCGAGGGCGCGGAGGTTCGATTCGAAAGCGAGCAGGGCGACCCGATTATTGTCTACACCACCCGCCCGGATACCCTCTGGGGCGCGACGTTCATGGTCCTGGCCCCCGAGCACCCGCTGGTCGACAAGCTGACCACCGATGACCAGCGTGAGGAAGTCGAGGACTATCGCAAGATGGCCCAGCGCGAGAGCGCCATCGAGCGGCAGTCCACCGAAAAAGAGAAAACGGGGGTCTTTGTCGGCGCGTTTGCCATCAACCCGGTCAACAGGCGGCGCATTCCTATCTGGATAGCCGACTACGTGATGATGGGCTACGGAACCGGCGCGATCATGGCCGTGCCCGCGCACGATGAACGCGACCTCGAGTTCGCCCTCAAGTTCGGCATCCCGATCATTTCCGTCATCGATCGCAACGACGGCATCGCGAAAAGCCGCGTGTTCGAGGACAATGTCGAGCCCGGTTTCGCCGAGGAGCTTGAACGAGTCGGAATCCGTTACGAGCGCAGTGAGGGCTTCTTCTGGATCACCCTGCACGGCGACAAGCAGGCCGATAGTTACATCCAGATCGCCCGGGGTTATCTCAGGAATGTCGAGGCGTGGATCGAGGTGGTCGGCAACCTGTGGGTGTTCATCTTCGCCAACAGGGGCGTGATTCCGTTCGATTCCCTGGAGGCCGAGGCGGACATCATGAACCAGCTTCGCCACCGCGCGCCTTCACTGGGCAAGGCGCAGACGGTGATGCAGGTCCTCGCGCGCGAGCCGTGGTATCGCGACATGCTCTGTCACGTCGATTACGGCCGCATGATCAACTCCGGTGAGTTCACCAACACTCCCGGTAATGAGGCGAAGAAGAAGGTCATCGAGTGGCTGCAACAAACGGGCCGGGGCAAGGCCGCGGTCAACTATAAGCTGCGGGACTGGCTGATCAGCCGCCAGCGCTATTGGGGCGCGCCGATCCCGATCGTTCATTGCCCCAAGTGCGGAGAGGCGCCGGTGCCCGAGGACCAGCTTCCCGTCGAGCTTCCCGATGTCGAGAATTACATCCCCTCCGGCGGTGGTGAGAGCCCGCTGGCGAACATCCCCGAATGGGTGAACGTGACCTGCCCCAAGTGCGGCGGCCCCGCGAAGCGCGAGACCGACACGATGGGCGGGTTCGCCTGTTCGAGCTGGTATTTCCTGAGGTTTGTCAGCCCCCATCTGGACACGGTCCCATTCGACAAGGACCTGGCGGCATATTGGCTGCCGGTCGATCTATACGTGGGCGGCGCCGAGCACGCGGTGATGCATTTGCTCTATGCCCGGTTCTGGACGAAGGTTCTGTACGACGCCGGCTGGGTGCCGTTCGTGGAGCCGTTCCGGAGGCTGATGAACCAGGGGATGGTATTGGCCCTGACCCCGCACCGGACCATGATGGCGGGCGATTCCATCGAGGTCGAAGGCGAAGAAGAGGTCGATCACGACCTGATCCCGCTCTTGCCGGAAGAGGCCGCCAGGATGGACCCCGAGCAGATCATCTGGAAATACGTGAAGATGTCCAAGTCCAAGCGCAACGTGGTCACGCCGGATGCGATGGCTGAGAAGTTCGGCGCGGACAGCCTGCGCACGTATGAGCTGTTCGTCGCCCCGTTCGAGGACGCCGTGCAGTGGAGCGAGGATGGCATGAAGGGCGCTTATCGGTTCATGGGCCGCGTGTGGCGGATCGTTAACGACTGGGCCGAGCGCTTCGACCCGGACTGGGCATCGAAAGTAGCAGCCGAAGCCGACGACGACGAAAAGGCCCGCGCTCTCCGCCGCAAGACCCACCAGACGATTCGCAAAGTCGGCGAGGACATCGAGAAATTCGCCTTCAACACCGCCGTCGCCTCACTGATGGAACTCACGAACGAAATGTACGCGTTCAGCCAATCCCTTCCAACCTCCGACCTCGGACCTCTGACCTCGACAATGAGCGAAGCCATCGAGAATCTGATCCTCCTGCTCGCGCCCATGACCCCTCACATCGCCGATGAACTCTGGGAGACCCTCGGCAAGTCCGGCTTCACTCTCGAAGCCCATTGGCCGACCTACGATCCCGAGGTCGCAAAGGAAGAATCCGTCGAGATCGTCGCGCAGATCAACGGCAAAGTAAGAGACAAAATGGTCGTCCCCGCCGACGCCGACGAGGAAACCCTCAAATCCGCCGCCCTGGCCTCCGCAAAAATCCAGGCCGAACTCGAAGGCAAGACGGTTCGGAAGGTGATCGTGGTGAAGGGGAAGTTGGTCAATATTGTGGTGGGGTAGGCGGCTTACATAAAGTGATATAATGGAAACGATGAGCCCGCTGTAGTTTAAGGGTGGACTGCGGCGGGTTTGTGTGCTACAGGGAGATCACAGAGTGCTGATGGTACACGCCAGTCGGACACTTACTGAGATTTACGCCTTTGCCGGCGGCCCTGCTCGGTGTCATCGCCGCGCTTGCAGTCACTTACCTCCTGCTGGTGCAGGCTGTCAAATCGTGGTTCTACCGCCGGCACGCGCTGCTGTGACGGGGGATCGGACCAGGATTACGGCTCAAGTTTCGGGATTTCCATTCCGCTGGCGCTCCACTCAAATCCCGAAACACCTCACGCTGGTCTATACGGCCGCCTCACCTGCTCGTTCAGCACTGCTCTGCTTAACCTTCTGATAGGCCTCCCTAGCCGCTTCGCGCGCTAGCTTCACCACGTGCTCTGTCAGTTCCTCATCCGTATAGATGTGCGGGCCACACGGGATACTGATCCTTTCGCGCAGAAAGTCGATGTCAATATCCGCTGATTTGGGATTAGGCCGAGTCTTCATGCTTGCTCTCCTTTATGCGGCCCGCAACGAAGGCCGGGTTGAACTTCAGGTCAAAGTAGTGCTTTCGCTTTATCCAGATGAAACCGTCGCCTTTGCTTATTACTGCCACATCTGTGGGGCCGCCGACCGTCTCCGCATCTGTGGATGCTTTTCGCTTCAGCGCAGTCAGATTCACAAGAGCTTCAGCAAGTATGGCCAACTCTTCCTTTGGCATCGATGCTACAACTTGCATCGTGGGCCACACAAAGGCCTCGTTGGCTATACCCTTCAGGGCACCTGGCAGACGCTGCACAAGTTCCTGGCCTAACGCCTCCATTGTCATCGCTTCGCTTACCTTGGGCGGGGTCTCAGCAAGCAACATGCTTTTCTGATCCGTCAAGTACGTGTCGATGAACGACAAGAGCTTTTCTGTGTACCTCGGGTCGATTCCCTCTACAAATGTAGCCATCACGTCCTTCTGTCCAAACGGAATTATCTGAGCAGTGTGGGCGAGGGAAATGTCGACTTCTGCATAGTTCCTCATCTTGCGAAGGCCGAGAGCAGAATAATGAAACTCGAAGGCTCTGAGTCGCGGGAAGACATCCGCTGTCCCAAACCCTGCTATAACAAAGCCCGTTTCGCCATCGGCATCCACATCTCGAAAGAAGTGGTCAATGACGAGCTTCCGGATCCTTGCTTCCGCGCGAGTGCTTACTGGTAGTCTTTTCTTGAGTTCACCCAGAGCTTCCGTTAGTTCCTTGTCGATGGCCTCGGACACCAGGCTCCTGGCTTTGCGCGGTTGCGCTACCTGCACGACCCCTGCTCCTTCTACACGCTGCTCCACATCCGCGATTGCATCCGACAGCGCATCCTGTGCGTCCTTCTTTGTGGGGTGGCCCCAAACCTGGTCCCGCATCAACTTGTCGCCGGTCCTGCGGTATATTTCGTTGATGAGCCCACATGCAAGCGTCGACAACGAGAGTACTCTTCCATCTTTACTGAATACTCGATCATCTTCCCGCAGGAAGCGGGCGAAGTCCTCGGCATACTGCTCAAGATGGTCCCATCTCTGCGGACCTCGTATGCGGCGAAACTCTTTGATGACCGTTTCCACAGGGACACCCATGACTTCCGCCGAGCTGTAGGCCATGATGCCGACCGGTTCCTGCTTGCTGAGCGCAAACAGCTTCGCCGTATTGAATATCTTCAAATCACTTGTTGTTACAGCGCTATCTGCCGCCAGAGCGACCGATTGCTTGTTGAGAATTGCGACTTCAGCCGTCATCTTTCTCTCTGCTCCACCTTGTCCTCGCAGCCTTTCTCGCGATTTCGGAACGTTGTTCAGCGCTGAGCTTTAGAGCCCGCGCCTTCCCACCTATCAAGCCCCCAGCACGCCCCAACTGGACTGCAGCAGGGTTCTTCTCCCTTGGCTGCTGGGATGCGTTGTCGCAACTAGCATCGTCCTTAGCGCGACGCGCAGTATTGTCGGCGTATTCCGGTCTATTGTTGCTTGAGCGCTCTTGCATGGTACTTTAACTATACCACATGCCAATAGAATTAGTCACCTATCTAAATGTTTCCTCCCTACTTGGCGGAGGCGGAAGAGCAGACTCGTACTATCGGAAATCAAGAACGGCAGCGACAGAGAAATCCTACAACATACCCACTCTGCCACTCCTACCTCACATCCTGCGCGATAACAAGCCTCGTGGCTGTCGGGGGGGATGTTCCTTCCTTGCCGATCACCCCGGTCACCACCACCCGATCTCCCGAATGGAGGCTGCCGGTGGCGAAATTGCCCTCGATGAGTATCTTGGTCCCGACTTCCGCGCCGCCCAAGTAATAGCCGTCGGCTATCGTGAACCACTTGCCGTCACCGGAGATTTCACGGACTACCCCCGCGACCTTCACCTGCTGGGCCATGAGGTTGACATCGGTCTGGGCGGACCTGGTGTTGACAAGGACCGGCTTCGCGGCGCTGCCTGTTTCGTTGTATGCGGGCGCGCCGAGTTCAAGATAGCGCTCGCCGGTAGTCGAGAGCGTCTTGATGGTCCCGGTGACCGTCACGCGCGTGCCCGCTGTCACGCTGTCCTGGCCGGTCGTGCCGTCCTGGACGCGAATGCCCGACACTCTGTTGGGTTCGCCGGTGTAGAAGTATGTCGTGGTCCGCGCATTGGATATGTTGCGCGGGGCGCAGGTGACCGGCTTCGCGGTCAGGGTTACTATCGAGTTCTCCGGCTGCTTCGCGGCCTCGGCTATGGACATCCCCACCGGGCCGGCGGCGAGGGCCGCTATATCATCCGCGCCGAACGCCGTGTCGAATACCTGCACGGAGGCTATTGAGCCACTGAAGTATGACGTCGGGGCGCTGCCCGTGTAGGCGCAGGCCAGGTAGAAATAGTCGGTCGTGAACATCGAAAGGGTCTTGGACTCCTGCGCGTTGAGGGCTCCGTCCACGTAGACTTTCTCGACCGAGCCATCGAACGTCACGGCTATGTGATGCCACATTCCGGCATTGGGAAGCCCGCCGTCAAAACCCATATCCAACGTACTGCCGTGAGAAACAGCCCCGCTGCTTGTCGAAGAGCCGTAGTTGAACTGGGCGTTGGTGCCCGCCGCGCCGCCCGTGTGTGCCCAGGTGAGCATGCATTCGTTGCTCGCGATTGCCGGGTTATAGGCCCAAATCGAGACGGTATACTTGCCGTTGGTAGTGATGGTGCTCGGGCTCAGGAATGTGCTCTTCATGCGGTCGGACCCGCCGAATGTGACGCATTTCTTGCCCGCCAGGAACTGCACCTGCGGGTTGGTCGTGTCCTTGCCGAAGCTGCCGGCAAGCAAGCCGGAGTTGGTCCACGTGGTCAGGGCTCCGAGCGGCAGTCTGGAGGCGTCGAGATCGACAAGCGGCTCGGATGGCAGCTTGCTGTCGGATATGCTCTGCGTGTATTCGGTCTCGATGTTCTCAAAAAACAGCCCCTGGAACTGGGCGTTGGGGAAATTTGTGTTGGGATCCCCGCTGGTAAACGGCATGACCGGCATGGTGATCTCGATCTGATACGGGGTGTCCGGCAGGAGATTCGAGGCGTCTATGTAGTAGCCCTGGAACATCCAGTTCCCTGCGGCCTCATAGCTGCCGTTATAACCCTTCTTGACCGTCACCGCCACCCCGTTGATCTTCGCGGACACAGCCATACTCGGCCACGCGTCGGCTATATGAATGAATATCAGCTGCCTATACGGCGCAGTCCAGGCGGCATATAGATCTTCCGTAGTGAAAGTAACCGGCAAAGCGGCGCGCCTGTTCTGTAGTTGATTGATTATCCTCTGAGGAATCTTGAAGCTGCCCCGGTAAATGGTGCTCTTGAATTTCGCATCATAAGTGCCGATCTGCTGATCTATGCCAAACTTCTCCCCGGCAAACTTAACCTTGCCGATAATCGTGTCGCCGTTTCGAGTAGAATTGACTTGGCGGCCGTTGACCGTGACTGAGTTTACGACTGTTCCCGTCGGCACCGCCGCGATGAAGTCCTCGAATGCGCCGACTTCGCCGGTCGCGTCCATAATCTGCAGCTGAGTGCCTTGCATGGCCGCGTCGCCCTGCATGTTAAGAAGCGTGGGCTCGGTGATCGACGAAACGGGCAGCACCTCGAATACCATTGCCGACGTCCCGGGCACGGGGATGCTCACGGTGTCGCCGTAGTTCCAGAGGCCGGTTCCGGGCTTGCCGATGAGTTTGCCCGACTGCGGCTCAAGCTGCCTGATAAGAAACTTCGTGCCTGTATTGAGCCCGATGGAACTGTCCAGCTTGAAATCGCCCGATATCTTTCGATAGTTCGGGTTGTAGAGGAATATGTAGCCGTGATCGTTGATAAACGCGGCTGATCCATCGACTTTGCCGATCATGACCTGGCTGATAATAGGTCTGGCGTTGCGCATATAATCCAAATGACTCTCAGCCCAGTCCATCCAATAGTTGAACCAATCCTTATCCGCCTGGCTAATCGCGTCATACTCGGTCTGATCCAAAACGGGGATATAGTTGACGACCAAATTGAACGGCGCCGTACCCACGGTCGAGAGCATGTTATACTTCCAGCCCATATAGTCCCAGTCGCGCGGGTGGAGCACTGATCCAGTGCGAGCACCAGCGTGAGTTATAAAACCCGGCGCCAGTTCTATCGGGGCATACTGGTCCACGACGTGCCAGAACCACTTATACCTGTGCCTGGCGGCGTAGCATCTGTCGACGTGCAGGTCAGGAAACGCCCTCCAGCTCCCGGCCCCTTCGTCGTCGTTGAGTGGGTGGGGGTATGTCCCGTCGAGCCAGAACCACGGCCCAAACCAGCAAACCTCCTGACGCAAATCGAAGATGGCATCGGGAAGCTGTTGCCTCGTTATGTCGAGCATTCTGCGGCAGCCGAAGAACTGAGCGTACCTGCTGGTGATGTCGGAGCCGCTCAGGTTCACCCACCAGTAGTCGAAACAAAAACCGCCCGCTCCGGTGTTGTTGGCAAAACCGACAAGCTGGTTTGTATACCAGTCTTGGAAGCTGCGGACTCCGGTATCGCACACATTGCTGGAGTTGATCCACTCCGGGTTCTGTTGGAATGGCAGGGATGGGTAGACATAGGCGGACAGCTTGACGTTCTTCGACGCCGCATGGTCGAGAATCTCCTGGATCGATATCGGAATGGGGCCGTTGATCGGATCCCACAAGCCTTTTCTGATCTGCTGGCCCATGCTGAACCAGAGGCAGTATTCGGCCTGCCACGAGTCCGCGTTATAAGCTGGTGAGTTGGTGGATACAGCGTTGTTCGTGGCAATGTAAAGCAAGTCATCACAGCCAAACTCTTTCGCCCGATCTATCGCGCGTTTGTAGGCAACTCGCCCCTCGGGCGTGGCCGCATCGTTGTCCATATGGACGCCTTCGCACCAGAGGATGTGGATGCGCGTGCACTTATCTGTGTTGAACGTCAGGAAAGCCTTCATGCACTGCCTGACGGCATCTACCTCGGACCAGTCAACACCGTTTCTTGCGGGATCGACAGCCACGTAGAGATACTCATCCACCATGTGCGCTGGGAACCTGTTGCCCGAGAGCGCGTACGGCCCTATGCAGCAGCGGTCGGTGGGAAACGCGCCGTAGGTCGATTTCCAGTTCATATCGGGTGTGTAAGACATCGTGATGCTCTGGCCGGTCCTGGACCACGTGACATACGGGTTCTGGACCAGGGCGAACATGCCATAGCCGTTTTCCGCCGAGCCGTTGGAGAACCTCACGAACGTAGTGCCCGTGAACTCAGCCTGATGGTCCAGGCCCTTGACTACGCTGTAAATCGCGTTCGTGACATTGCCGGTAAACGACACGACCGAGTTCACGCGCGAGGTCACCCCTGACGGGATCGTGAGAAACATCCGCATGCACACAAACCGCCAGCCGGACTTGAGTTCGTAAACCACCTGGAGCTGCCGCGCGCCGACGACGTAGGTATAGGTGATCGAATCGCTCCCGACGTTGGTATTCGAGGGGGTCAGCGTGGCCGTGTTGAGCGTCGTGCTGTCCACGGTAATAGAACTGCTTACGCCCGTAAAGCCCATATTGAGACCGGTTGCGGTGTCGGTGATGCGCACCAGGGCCTTCGAGTCGAACTCGGCGGAGATGATTCCATTTTGGAGAATAGTGTTGCCCCATGCGCCGCTGCTTAGTGATAGCATTACGGCGAGCGCGCACATAATGATTGCGGGCGTGCGGCGGGTCGTTGGCGACTGTTTCATTGATACCTCCACGGATTCGATTAGTTCGAGCACATTGTCGATCTGGCGGGCGGACTTCCTACTTACAGGATAGCTTACATTTCACGGTTGTCAAGGCTAATGTTGATCGGGGCTGCGCGGCAATTCCTGTTAACGTTTCCCTCAGCCCCGGCGTCTAAGTAATCGGAAGCAGAGCACGGGTTGGGCCAATCACCCGTGTACTGCTTCTACCATTGTCGTGCTCTTGCAGAGTTGCCGTCTATCGACCCTCGGCCAGCGCTTCCTCTGCCTCGGCCAGTTTCCCGCACACCTGCTCCCACTCGGCATAAAGCCCATCGAGCCGGGCGGTGAGGCTGTCGTATTCCGATGTGAGGTCTTTGATTGCCCCGCTGCGGTAGTTCTCCTCGTCGCCCAGCGCGGCGGTGATTTCGACTATGCGGGCTTCGATGGCATGGATTTCGTCCTCGAGCTGCTTCTGCAGCTTTGTAAGCTTCCGGGCCTGCCGCTCCATCTCGCGAAGATTGGAGACCGTCCGCTGCTTCGGCGGCTCGACGGGCTTGGCCGACTCGGGGATTGCTTGGGGCTGCCACGTTTTCTCCCGATACCGCGAGTAGTTGCCCAGGTAGTGGGTAAACGCGCCATCCTTGAGCTCGACTATCTCGTCGGAAATCGCGTCCAGCAGATATCTGTCGTGAGAGCAGGCGATCACCGTGCCATTGAACGCTCGCAGGGCATCCTCCAGCGCCTCGCAGGATGCAATGTCCAGGTGGTTTGTGGGCTCATCCAGGAGCAGGAGATTGGGGCTTTTGGCCAGCACCTTGGCGAGCGCCACCCTGCACAGTTCGCCGCCCGATAGCACGCTGACCGGTTTGAACGCGTCGTCACCCATGAATAGAAATTTCGCCAGGAGATCGCGGGCCTGCGGGGCCGTGAGGTCCGCGTCGGCGAGGAGTTCTTCGAGGACGGAGCGCGTCGGTACCAGATGATCGAACTCCTGGGCGAAGTAGACGGGTTTGACGTTGTGGCCGAGTATGACCTCCCCCGAATCGGCTATCTCGCGGTCGGCGATGATCTTGAGCATGGTCGTCTTGCCGCTGCCGTTGGGGCCGACTACCCCCACCTTGCGCCCGCGCTCGACCACGAAGTCCACGCCCGCGAACAGGTCCTTGCCGGGGTAGCTTTTCGCGAGCCTGCTGAGGCGGACGACCTCCCGCCCGCTGCGAATGGCCTCGTTGACCCTGATCTTCACTATTTGCGCCTCGCGGACCTGCGCGACACGCCCAATGCGTTCGAGCTGCTTGATCTTCGAGTCCCGGCGGCTGAACTTGCGGTCCGAAAACAGCGTCTGGATCGCCTGTTCTATGCGCTCGATTTCCTTTTTCTGCTCTCTATAGATTTTGCGCTGTTCTTCGATGCGGGCCGCCTTTTGCCGCGCGAACGCCGAGTAATTGCCTTTGTAGGTGATGGTGGTCCTGTTGTCGAGTTCGACCACTTTGCTGACTACCTGGTCCATAAAGTAACGATCGTGGCTCACGATCAGCGCCGCCCCGCTGTATTTCTCCACGAGAAACGACTGCAGCCACTCGCAGGCGGTTATGTCGAGGTGGTTGGTTGGCTCGTCGAGGAGCAGGAGATCGGGGCCCAACAACAGCAGCCTCGCGAGCGCGGCCCTGGTCTTCTGACCGCCGCTCAGGGCACGCACGGGCTTATCGAACTCATTCTCATCGAACCCGAGGCCACTGAGAATCGCCTTGGCCCTGATCCGGTAATCGAACCCGTGCAGGCTGTCGAATCTATGACTGACTTCGGCGTAACGGCTGCCGAGAATATGCTCCTGCTCGCCGGTCGCTCGGGCCATCTCTTTTTGCAGCGTCTCAAGCTCGGATGCGCACGCGAGAAGCTCGGGAGTGACGCCCACGACGGCGAGATACAGCCCCGCGACCTCGGGCAGATCGACCTCCTGCGGCAGGTAGCCGACCTTCAGGCCCGGCTCGATATTGACCGTGCCGGCGTCGGCGCGTTCCATCCCGCGGATGATCCTCAAGAGCGTGGTCTTGCCGGTCCCATTCGCCCCGATCAACGCAGCCCGCTCGCGCTCGTTTATGAAGAACGATATGTCCTCCAATAGATCGCGCTTGCCGAACGATTTCTTGATGTTGGAGAGTGTGACTACAGCCATTGTTGCGCCGAAAAGGCCGTGGGGCCAACGTCCCACGGCCTGGTATCCTCAACCTAATTCTATCACGGAAATGGGGGAGAAGGGAATTCAATCGCGAAAACCAGAAAGGGCGAAAACGCGAAAGGGGAAGGAAGGGCTCAGTATGCTGTTGTTTCTGGAAACCCTTTTCCCGAAACGGCCCGGCCAGCAATCATACGGGTATCGGGATAAGGGTCTCCCGATACAACAAACAAGCCTCCAAGTATGTCATTCCGAGCGTAGCGAGGAATCTGCTTTTTTCGCGCACTTTCGCGAAATTCGCGATTCAAGAAACAACCCCCGCCTATCACCAAAAACCCCAAAACATGTGATATACTACGTTTGGCTGCCACACGCAGCCGGACATGCGGCGCGCGCCGCTACACATAGAGGATTAGATATGAACAAGAGATATGCTCTCATCGCGATTTGCCTGTGGCTGGCGGCGGGGTCTTGCGCTCTTGGGGTTTCGCCTTCGGTTACGAACGTGCAGGCGTTTCAGCAGCAGAATGCCGGGCGGAAGGTGGAGATAGACTACAGCCTCACCGACCCGGACAGCGCCCCGGTATATGTCACCATCACAATATCCACGGATAACAGGGCCACTTACACCATAACCCCGAGCACGGCCACCGGCGACATCGGCTGGGTGCGGCCTGGGGGCACGCGCACGATCATCTGGGATGCGAAGGCGCAGTATCCGACAGGGAAATGGTCAAGTTGCAGGGCAAAGGTGACGGCGGATGATTCGACCGGCGGCGTGTACCCCGGCCAAATGATCTATATTCCGGCGGGGTCTTTTCTGATGGGGAACTCTGGTGTTGGCGATGATCTCTACTACGAACAGCAATACAACCTGTGGTATGAGAAACCCCAGCATTGGGTTTATCTCTCCGCCTACCACATCGGCAAGTATGAGGTAACTCGTGGTGAGTATCGCGCATTCATGAATGCGACGGGCCGCGCGGCGCCATATTATTGGGATGCTGTCCAGAACTGGGGAACGGGCAGTTTCACTCAGACCGACAGCTACCCTGTGGTCGGCGTGACCTGGTATGACGCGGCAGCGTTCTGTGCCTGGGCGGGTGGTAGGTTGCCCACGGAAGCCGAATGGGAACGGGCTGCGAGATGGACCGGCAGCCACCCGAATGTCTATCCGTGGGGCGACACTTGGAACCAAGAGTATTGTAATAGCTACTTCGATAGCAATGCAGCAGGCGGTGGATATGAAAAATGGCAGACTGCCCCTGTAGGCAGTTACTCAAGTTATCCGAGTCCTTCCGGTTGTCAGGATATGGCCGGCAACGTATGGGAGTGGGTCGGCAACGCAAAGAATCAACAACAATCATTGGCAAATAGCGGGCATAAGTTTCCAGATAGGGGTTTTGCGACCCACAGGCGAGACTTCGGACTTGAGCAGTTTCGTGCGAAAGAACGAGGAGCTTATGGACGAGTTTGCTTCTCTTTGGAGTCGCCGCTGGCTGGAGTGCGACTTGGACGTCCTCTACTTCGGCGAGGACATGGGCACGCAGACAGCGGCCTTGATCAGCCCGGCGATGTTTCGGCAGTGGTTTGCTCCTTACTACAAGGAGCTTTTCGATCTCTGTCACCAGGCCGGCACGCGTGTGTACCTGCACAGCGACGGGCATGTGCTGGAGATGGTGGACGACTGGATCCGGTGCGGGGTAGACATCGTAAACGTCCAGGACCTGTGCAACGGGATTGACCACCTCGCCCGCGAAGTCAAGGGCCGCATTTGCCTCTCGCTGGATATTGACCGCCGGCGCATCGTGCCCTTCGGGACGAGGCGCGAGATTCACGACCTGATCGAGGAGGAAGTACGCAAGCTCGGCTCGCCTCGCGGGGGGCTGGAACTGGTCTGTGGAATCTACCCACCGACACCGCCTGAGAACTTCGACGCCGTCTGCGAGGCCCTGTGCAAGACCAGGAGGTACTGGTGGAAGTGATCCATCGGCCTCCAAACCGTTGCCAATGGAGAACTAAATGAACGAACTATCCCCGTTAGAACGGGTAATGCAAACCATTAGTGGAGAGCCCGTTGATAGACTGGCCGTCTACGATATCATCCACAACGTCGACCTGATCGAGCACCTGACCAGCGACAAAATTACGCCAAAGAACGCAGAGGATCTCACCTGCAAGGCTGTGAGCAAGGTACTGGACTTGGTTCGGCACTTCACGGTCCCAGACAACCTGGAGCCACTGGTCTACACGGACGAGGACGGCTTCGTCCGCCGCAAAGAGTGGTGGACCAGGGACATCCTGCGTCGCCCGAACAAGAGCGTCCAAGAGACCAGAGACTTGATGAAGAGCGACATCGAGAAGATCTATCGAGCTATCGAAAAGGGTGAGGTGTGTCCTCTGGTCACCGATTACTTAGGGCTCATCGGCGAGGACTGCAAGACTTTCGAGGAGATCAAAGTCCTTTTCAAGCGAATAGCCGGCAAGCTCGACGGCGCGGTTATGATCGCTCCCGAAAGCCTGCCAGGTATGTATAACGCGACGAACAGATATGGCTTCGAACTGTTCATCTACACCTACTATGACTGGCCGGAAGAAGCCCTGGCTCTCTACAACGCGTTCTGCGATTATGAAGTCGCAAAGATACACGCTTTCGCGGATTTGAGCCTGACCCCAATTGCCCTGCTCTCCGAGGCGGTGGCCTACAACACTGGTCTCATATTCGGGTTGGAGTTCACCAAGACAGTGCAGTACCCGGCCATCAAGAAGGTCATTGACGCATGGAAGTCCCACGACTACAAAGTCATCTTTCACGCCGACGGCAACAAATGGCCGATTTTGGACGATATGATCGCGTTCGGCGCAGATGTCATCGATCCGTGCGAATCGCTGGCCGGCATGGATGTCGCGAAGTTCAGAAAGCTATATCCAGACGTCACCATCGCCAGCCCCATCGACTGCCAGTCGCTATTGGCCCATGGAACGAAAGAAGAGATCGCTGCGGCTTGTTGGAAAGTAATCGATGACTGCGGCGGCATGAGAACGCTCCTGGGGTCAACTTCGGAGATACATCCGTCCATCTCGGCAGAGAATGCGACGACAATGTATGATATCTTCCGCAACTATCACCGCATGCCAAGGCCTGCGCAATACGCCGCAGCTAATGAAAAATGAAAGGTCTCAGGAGTTTTACAAATGCCCAGGAGCGAAGCAAATCGGTTGCGGCCAAAGATCGGATTATTGACCACTGGCCATGCATACTACTGGTCTCAGTTTCCAAGTCTCAAGGATAAGGGATTGAGGATGCAAGCTAAACTCTGTGAGATACTGGAGACGATTGGCGATGTCCTTACACCTGGTTTGGTGGATACCATTGAGGAGTCGCGCAGGGCTGGAGAGACTTTCCAGCGCGAGAAGGTAGATATTGTTTTTGTGTTTCCTCTCGGTTATTGCACAGGTATGGTGATGATTCCAGCGATCAAGGATCTGCAGGTTCCAGTGCGGATACTCAACGCTCATGAAGACCGCAGATACGACTACCCTTCCGCCGACACCGCGCAATACCTTCACCATGAGGGCGTCTGCTGTATCCCGGAGTTCTCAGGAACTCTAGTTGGAATCGGAAAGAAGTTCAGGGTAAGAACCGGCCCATTTGATGACGAAAGGCTTTGGAACGAAATACGGGCGGACGCTGATGGGGCTGCAACTGCGCGGTTCTTCAAGGATATGGCTGTCGGGCTTATCGGAAACACCTATACTAACATGGTGGACATGCCTATCGACGAACACCGATTTCTGCGAGCTACGGGGCACCTGCTCGTGCGTCCGGAAATCGAGGAGATTAAGGATGAGTTCCAAAGCGTGACTGCCCTTGAGCTGAAAGATATGCTCGAGGAGTTCCGCACAATGAATGATGTGGACGAAACTGTCACTGATGAGCACCTCACTTTCTCCGCTCAGGCCGCCGTGGCGTATGACAAGGTCATCCATCATTACGATATACAGGCATTCGGCTACTACTGGTGGGGGAAAAATGACCTCACAACACAGCTTCGCGCCCAGTCGAGCCTGGCGGTATCAAGGCTTGCTGCCTTGGGAAGACCTGGTGTAACTGAGGGCGATGTAAAGACCGCTATGGCAATGAAAGTGTTTGATCTTTTGGGAGCAGGCGGAATGTTCGTGGAGTTTTTTGCCATGGACTTCGATGATAACACCATTCTTTTCGGCCATGACGGCCCAAGTAACGTCAATATGTCAAATGGTAGACCCCGGCTTATGCATCTGGACGTTCATCATGGAAAGTCCGGGCACGCCCTTGGGTATCGACTTTCAGACCTATCCCGGCCAGGTGACCATTCTCAATCTCACTGAGTTTGATGCTGGCGAGACATTCAAACTGATATACTCAGTGGGCGAGGTGGTCCCTGGAGATATTCTTAAAATCGGCAACCCCAATTGCAGAGTCAGATTGGACAAGCCAATCCACGAATTCATGGACACGTGGTGTCAACAGGGTCCGGCACACCACATGGCCCTTGGACTTGGCGATCAGAGCAAGTCTCTTGAGAGCTTCGCTGAGGCTATGAACTTTAAGATCGTCCGTGTGTAAGGAAGTTGGTGATGGTATCTGGGATAATAGTGGTGCTCCCGCCATAGAATGGGTGATAGGCAATTGTGCACCGCGCATACCAGGCTTAGCGCTTTTAACCGACTCTCAACTAACATGAGCAATAGGCGATACCGAAACACATACATAGACGGCTGCAGTCACTTTTGCGCGGCAAGTGTGGTAGAGTATCTGCGGCTGCTAACAGACGAAGGGCTATGTCGCGAATTCCTCGAATGCTGGGAGAGAGCGCATGCGTTGGGGCGTGTGTATCGAGTGGATGAAGAGGTGGCTATGACCGACCGCGAGCGTTACCTGGAAACAATACTCTTCGGCAAACCGGACAAAGTGCCATTCTTGCCGGGTTGGCCGAGGGAATCTACGCTGAAGAAGTGGCGCGAGCAAGGGCTGCCGGAGGGCGTAGATTGGTATGCCTGCATGCGCGAACAGATCGGCATCGAGCCGGCGGCGCCCGGAGGGCCGGGAGTGTGGATCAAGCACACGATGATCCCGGAGTTCGAGGAGAAGCTGATCGAGGAGCGCGAGGACTCGCTCGTTGTCCAGGACTGGAAGGGCAATGTCTGCGAGATCTCGAATCGCTTTGATGTCACCTACTTGCGCTCCGCGAGGGATTTCGTTACACGCAAGTGGATCAAGTGCCCGGTGGAGAGTTGGGCCGACTGGGAGCAAATGAAAACTCGCTACGACGCGGACGATCCCAGCCGCGTCCCCGCGAACATCGAGGAACTCGGCAAGCAGATCGCGGATCGGACCTGGGTGGTAAGCGTCGGCGTTCACGGGCCGTTCTGGCAGTTGCGCGAATGGCTGGGCTTCGAGAACCTGTGCATGATGTTCCTCGACGACCCTGACCTCGTGCGGGACATGATCGCGTTCTGGACGGACTATGTTTCAAGGCTGCTTATGAAGGTGCTGCCGCATGTCGACGTGGACTGTATGCACATTTCCGAGGATATGGCATACAAGCAGAAGGCGATGATCTCGCCGGAGATGACGCGAGAGTTCCTGGGGCCGTGTTATCGGCAGTGGAACGAGATCATACGCTCGCACGGCTGCCCGGTGTTCGATGTGGACTCTGACGGGTTTATCGGCGAGCTGATACCCGTGTGGATCGAGTTTGGGCTAAACGCCTGCGATCCGATGGAGGTCGCGGCGGGTAATGACATACGTGAGTTTCGGAAGACTTTCGGGACAAATATGGCCTTCTCCGGAGGCGTGGACAAGCGCGCGATGGCCAAAGGCGGCCAGGGCATCCGCGACGAAATCGCGCGCATCGAGCCGGTCGTACGCGATGGCGGCTATATCCCGAGCTGCGACCATGGTGTTCCGCCCGACGTGGGCTGGAACGAGTTTGTTGATTATTGCGACCTGCTGGCGCACATCACTGGTTGGAAGGCTTGAAGGTTACTCAAGCAATACATTGTCCCATCACTTCGAAACACCGAACACCTGTATTGCATGTATGCTTCGTCCACAATGAATCTATGAGAATACAAGACATAATCGCTGCAAAACGTGATGGACACGAGCTGGCGGAGGAGGATATCCGTGAGATCGTGCTTGGCTATTCATCGCCCTGATGTGCCGGATTATCAGATGTCCGCATTTCTGATGGCTGCTTATATCCGTGGGCTGAGTCTTGATGAGACCTCAGCGCTCACGCGAGCGATGGTCGATAGCGGCGCTACGCTGGATTTGTCCTCCAATCGACGGCATTAAGGTTGATAAGCACAGCACCGGCCCCCAACAAAAACCATCGACTGGTCCCCTGCAGTTTGGCAGGAAATAGGCTGCAAAGCTGAGAACCCGGCGGCTTTTCGATGATGACTACGAATCAGGCAAGGACGGTAAATGAGATGTGGGATTTGGGATTGCGATCGGAACACCAAGGGGGAGTATCACATCTTCTTTCAGCACAATCCGACCGGCATCAACTGGGGCAATATGACATGGGGACACGCTGTAAGTAAAGACTTGGTGCACTGGACGCAGTTGGAGAATGCGATCGTGCCCGATAAGCTTGGCACAATCTATTCTGGGAGCGCTAATTGGGAGAATACCTCCGGGTTTGGGAGCACCGATTCAAAAGCCATGGTCTGCATATATACTGCCGCGGGCACCAATGGCGTCATCGCTCTCCGTCCCGATGCGCGGCGCGGCGAGGTTTTGAAGATAGACGATGACGGCCAAGGCGATATTACTGTGACCCCTCGGCGGCTCGTTGATGGTCAAGTCCAGTTCTCGGCCGGTGACGACGCTGGGCCATTTTTCAACCGCCGCGTCCGCCGCCAGCAAGGTCGTGCCTTTCCCGACCTTCAGTTCGCGGACTTCATTTCCAAAGCGGACGTTGCATCGGTTGCCGAGCAGCGAGTTGATCCTGGCGCTCACAAGTTTTCCGTCCTTCCATTCGATATCCACTTCGTAGCCCCCCCTTGCTTTCAGTCCCTTGACACTGCCTGTTGGCCACGCCTTAGGAAGGGCGGGCAGCAGGACGATTTCCCCGGACTGTGACTGCAGGAGCATTTCGGCAATACCCGCTGATGCGCCGAAATTGCCGTCAATCTGGAACGGCGGACATGCGTCGAACAAATTCGCATAGGTCCCGCTGCCGGCACCCCATTCCTTGTCTAACACGGGCCGAAGCTGGTTCTGGAGGCATAGGTACGCGTGCTCACCATCCAGCAGACGCGCCCAGAGATTCGATTTCCAAGCGGCGGACCAGCCGGTGCTGTCGTCGCCGTCGTCGCCGCGGAAAACCAGCGATTGCTTCGCCGCGGCGAACAGGTTGGCCGTGGCGGGTGTGATTTCCGCTCCGGGATAAAGCGCCCAGAGGTGCGACAAATGACGATGCTTGTTGTTGGGATCATCTTGATCAACCAGGCTCCATTCCTGCAACTGGCCGTGCTTGCCCACCAGGTTGGGCGCAATCTGGCGGCCCATCTCGACAAGCTTGGCAGCAAACTCCTTGTCCACGCCGAGAACCCCTGCCGCCGCCGCCGTGTTGGCAAACAGGTCGCGGATGATCTGGTGGTCCATCGCCGGACCGGTAACCAGCCCGCCCTGCTCCGGCGAATTGGAGGGCGTACTGATCAGCCATCCCGTTTTCGAATCCTTGACAAGGAAGTCCGTGAAGAACAGCGCCGCCCCCTTCATCGCGGGATAACCGCGCTTCGCAAGAAACTCCTTGTCGCCGGTGAACTGGTAATGCTCCCAGAGATGGTGGCAGAGCCAGGCGCCACCCGTAACCCAGATGCCGTGGTTGGAGGCGTTGATCGGGGCCGTGCCGCGCCAGAGATCGGTATTGTGATGAAGAACCCATCCCCTGGCCCCATAATGAGCCTGTGCCGTTTTCTGACCGCTGATAACAAGGTCGCCTATCAAATCAAACAGGGGCTCATGGCATTCCGACAGGTTGCACACTTCCGCGCCCCAGTAGTTCATCTCCACATTGATGTTGCTGGTCCACTTGCTGTCCCAGGGCGGAGTCATCCGAGCGTTCCAGATGCCCTGAAGGTTGGCTGGCTGCGTGCCGGGCCGGGAGCTGGCAATCAGCAGATAGCGGCCATACTGGAAGAAAAGCGCGGCCAGGGCAGGGTCCGTCCTGGTCTGATTCTGCTTCAGGCGTTCGTCGGTCGGCAGGCTGGCTGCTTCCGAGACTCCAAGATTGATCGCCACCCGCTGAAAAAGTTTTTGATGATCCGCAATGTGAACATTCAGGAGGGTTTGGAAGTTCTTGCGCGCAACGGCCGCCATGGTTGCGTCGCACCGCGCGGAAGGATCGGCGCTTATGTCACGAAAGTTCACGAAACTCGTGGCCCCGGCAAGCGTAAGCATCGCGCTGTTGGCGTTCTCGACCGTGATGGAATCATTGGCGACCGTGACCTTCCCGCCATCGGCCACCACGCGAATGCGCGCCTCGAACCCAAGGCGGTCCTTCTTCCAGTCGCCTTCATAATCTGCGTAAAACGCAAGAGAATCGCCCTTCACGGCGGTCCGCACCCCGCCATGCGGCGACTTCAAGGTGGCCATGAAGCTTACGGAACCCGGCCGGTTTGCGGACACCCGCCAGACAATCACCTGGTCCGGATTGCTTGAAAATGCGACGCGTTCATAGGCAACATCCCCGATTCGGTAACTGACGCTCGCGACCGCAGTGTTCAGATTCAGGTCACGCCTGTAGTCCGAAACATTCGCGCCGCTTGGGAATTCGATGTAAACATCGCCGAACGGCTGGTACTTCTGCTGCCCCAGCGGCTGGCTCATGAACTCTCTCGCCGCCAAGTTCTCTGCCTCGCCTTGCTTACCGTCGGCGAGGAGTTTGCGGATCTCGGCCAGGTATTTCACCGCACCCTCGTGCTGGTATTCATGGGGTTTGCCGGTCCACAGCGTGTCCTCGTTGAACTGGAGGCGCTCCTTCGCCACGCCACCATAAATCATCGCGCCCAGTCGGCCATTTCCGATCGGCAACGCCTCCACCCAGACATCTTCCTTTGCCGGCTGCCTGTACCAGAGACTCAAGTTCTCTTCAGGCGCCATCGCAGCGGGGGCCAGTACGACGCGGAAGCCCAGGATAGCGTAGAAGTTTACGTCAGGCTCGAACTGGTAGCGGCTGGCTGAACGAAGAAACGGGCCTGTCTCGCCGCACCAGCATCCGCCGCGCCCCACCTTCTTCTTGCCATCGGCCGGGCCGGTCGGGTCTTCGACTTTGTCGGTCGGAAAGGAGCCATACCAGTCCAGGCACCATTCGTACACGTTGCCGTGCATGTCATACAGGCCCCAGGCGTTGGGCTTCTTCTGACCGACATTCGTGGACTCACCGTCATCGACGTGGGCGAAGGTCTTCAGATAATCCTTGTTCTTGGGGTCGCCCTCCACGTTATACGGCCCCTTGGTACCGGCCCGGCAGGCGTATTCCCATTCAGCTTCCGTGGGCAGGCGATACACGTAACCTTCAGGCAGGCGGCCGGCCTTTTCTTCCTGAGCGGTTATCTTCTTGCAGAACTCGACTGCCTTGTGCCAGGTAACGCTCTCCATCGGATAGTTCGGTCTTAGCTTGCCGCCTTCGCCGTCCTGCCAGTCCCTGTAGTTGCATGCGGCGCCGACATGCAGAGGCCCCCGCCAGAACTGCCAACTTGCGTGGTCGAAGTCGGGTAGCATGATGTCGTAGTACTCTTTCTGTCTGACTTCGTAGACGCCGACGTAGAAACGCCTGGTGATAGTCACCTCGTGCTGCGCTTCATCCTCGCGCCGGTCCGCTTCCTCTTTGGGACTGCCCATGGTAAAGGCGCCGGCTGGAACGAGTTTCATCTTCATCTCGATGCCCGGCACCGTCCAGTCCGCCGCCTTGAGTTGCTTCAGCGCAGCGATGTCGTCCGCCGCGAAGGCGGCGGTCGCCGCCAAGAGAAGCGTGAGCGCGGCGCGTGTGGTTACTAGTGTCTTCATGTGGTTGCTCCCTTTTTCAGTGCTAAAACGTCGAACTCTTCGGGCTTGTCGGGCCGGTCCTCGGTTTACCATTCCGCACTCCTATTTTCCACGCGCCCTCTCCAGCCACTTCTTCACCAGGGGCAAGCCGCTAATGGAGGCATCCTTTTCCCAGGGGAGGCGCCACTCCCAGTCACATTTCGTGTGCCATTTTGCCGGGTCCTGGGCGTTGTACACCTGCTCGAGCGAGTTAAGGTCTTCCTGCGGTTCCTCACCGCCGCCGACCTGGAGGTTGGCCCATTTTTGAATATACCTGTTATAAGGATAGTTGTAGTGGCCGCTGAAGGCCGACCGGCTGTAATTGCCCAACCAACTGCGCTCCGGGCTGTACCTTGCAATGTTTTCATTGATGGCCTCATCGACAACCATCTTCGCTTCGACAATCTGTCGAGTCAGTTCGGTAGTCTGCTGCTTGATCGTTTCAGACAGTTTGTCGGACTCGGTGCGGTGTTCGTTCTTGTACTGTTCGAGCTTTTTCTCGAGTTCCTGAACCTTTCGGCGCGCCTCAGTCACCGCCTCTGAGCCCTCGTCGATTTCTATGATTCGCCTATTCATCACGGCCTTGGTTTCTTGATAATAGGCGATAACCGGATCCCGTTTCGCGTTTACCAGGGCTTCGAGCAGCTTGGCGCTGCCTATTTCCTTCCGGTAGGCATCGACAAACTCCTTGCTGATACGCTGCGGGGCGTGGCGTCTGGGAGCAGGCGTCTTTGCGAAATCCTCATAGACCTTGTAATGCACCCGCAGATGGTCGAGGCAGCCTTTGAAGTGCCCGTTACCGTCCCTGGCCGCTGCAATGAAGTTACGTTTCGCCGCACCCGGCGGGTACACATCCGCCGGACGGAAGCTCGATGCTTTCTCCGCGGCCTTGCGGCCGTCGATCCAAAGCGCGATCTTCTTGCCGTCGATCTCGACTCGGCATGCTGCCCACTTGCCCTTGGGCAGCGCGCTGTCGGCGATGATCCGCTCCGTCTTGCCTTCTCGGACAATTGCCAGCTCTGCCTTGCCTGAAGCGCCCGCAGGGGTAAGGACAAAGCGGTTGTCCGTGGACGTGCCGAGATCGAAGACCACCTGGTTCTTGCCATCTTCCCATTTCAGTCCGACGTCCACGGTGATTTCACCCAGATCGGCCAAGTGCGGCGAAGCCTCGGCGTACTGTATCTTGCCGTCAAAACGAAAACCGCGATGGTCACCATCAACGACGAATTCAGGCCGCCCGTAGAGATGGCCGTTGAGGTTCAGCACGAAGAACACTTCCTGAGGGCAGGACTTATACCGGAACCAGTCTTCCATAACTTCTGTTTCCTCGCGGTCCATCGCATAGTTGGCCCAGAGCTTCCGGGGGTCGTCTTTCTGCTGCTCCGGGCGTAACGGGACCTCATTGGGCGCATCCTTCTTGTCCTTGCCGATGACCGGGTAAAGGACGCGCGTATAGCCACCGATATCGACGTTGCCGGACACTTCGGCCTGACCGCCGACTTTGGCATGGCCTGCTACTGTAACACCGCCCCCCGTGACTACGGCAAAATCTTCGATCACCGCATGATCCAGCACCTTTGCCCCGTCGAGGACCATGGCGTCGGGCCCGATGTAGGCGGTCGGCGCCACCTCGGCGGAAGACGCCACCAAGCCGCCGCCGTTCGGATGCCGCTTTCCAGCGACAGTCGGCAGGTTGTGCGGCGTGCCAGGACGACACCCGGACAGTTTCACCTCATACGGATACCGATAGGCGTGACGTCCGACATACAAGGACCAGTCGGCAGGCAATGCGGTAGGCGTAGCCGCGACCGTCAGCCAGAATCGGGTGTCGTCCGGTCGGACTTTCATCTCCATGACACCCTTGTTCCACAACGGGCTGTAGCGGCACTTGTCGTCTTTGTCCACGGCCACGATGCAGGCGCGCCAGTCGCCGTAAGTGTCCGGGTCGTGGAAGCCGCGGAAGTCCACGACGATCTTGCCGGCTCCCTTTTCGGGAACCAGACGGACGACGTTCGAGCCGAATGGCTCGGGCGATTCCGCCCAGGGGATGCGGTACAGGCCGCATTTGCGATCGACCGCTTCCAGGTAATTGCGCTTGACGGAAGTGTACTGCCGCCGGAGGTTCGCCTGGAGTTCACAATCGAATTCCGCCAGCCGGGCGCTGAAGTCCCCTACCACGTCGCCGGCCCCCCGGATACCGTTGATGAACAGGCCGCGCTGCTCGCCCAACCGCGCCAGCCTCTGGAAAATGGACTCCTCATTCTTGGCGGGCAAGGTGACGGCCATGGCATAGCCCCAGTTTGGGTCCTGTCCCGTGATCGCGAAGAGCAGGCACGTCTCATACACGCTGTGTATGCAGCACCGCCACGGTCGGGCAATGTTGTTGTGGTACCTCATCCCTCCCGGGTCGTCGATCACCGCGCAGGAATCGGACAGGATTTCGCCGTGGACTCCGCCCTGATTGATCATGCCGTGGCCCCACTCGTGCATCAACAGCCCGCTCCAGGGCCCGCCGCCGGAATGCTTGATTCCGCAGGCGCCGTAGCCGCCGCCGGAGTAACCCGGAAGCCACTCGTAGCCGTCTCTGTAGGTGCCGACCACGGTGATCTCGTACTTGGACCGCTCGGGACGGTCCCAGTAAGGCATCAGTACGCCAGCGTACTCCTGATAGGCCCACATGTCCTCGGCAAAGGCCACGGCGCCCTCGCGGAAAAGACGGGCTTTCTCCGGCTCGTCGCGGTTGACCCAGGGGCTGTTAGTCTCGCCCGGCGCCTGTTGCGAGCCGGAAACCCACACGAAGTGCTCGCTCTCAACGCGCATTGTGCCGGGCTCGCCAGGCTTGGCGTTGTCCGGCCATTGCGATTCCGTGCCGCTCCTGAGTTTGTATTTCTCGTTGGTCAACGTGGCCCGCATCCGGTCCATTTCTTTCAGATACAAATCGAGAATATACTTCTCGTCCTCCTCGACCAGCGCATCTCGCGTAAAGCATCGCTTACGCCCGTCCTCCAGCCGCAGGACCACCGCCGGACAATAGTACTTCGGACCTCCGTACGGGTTCCCGTGCTGGTTCCCAATGCCCCGAAACCCGATCAGATGGGCCTTGAACTCACGAGGCTGCTCCCCGGCGCGACGGGTCCACGTCCGCAGCGGCATGCCCTCTTTCACCTCGATGATGTCCACACCCTTGCGTGGCCACCAGATGACCTCGCGACGCTCGTAGGCCTTCGGGGCGTTCGCGCCGGCGAGCTTGACCTTGTACAAGTCCACGCCGGGTTTCTTGATGGGTCCCGGGTATCTTGCTCCGTCAAAGAAGTCGTAGTCGGCAGCGGCGAGCGTGGCGCCCGCCGCCAAGACGAGCATGAACGTTGCGAGTAGGGTTGTTGATGTTTTCATATGGTTCCTCCGAGTGTTCAGTGTTCTGTGTCATCCCACAACTACTGCCAGGAATTTGCTTTGCGGTAAGCGCACCGGTTGTTGTTGTTCCAACTACCGCCGCGCAGAACCCGATAGCTGCCACTTGCAGGCCCCTGGGGGTCGCTTGACGGGCTTGTAGAGTAGTAGGTGTTCAGGTACCAGTCCTGGCACCATTCCCACACGTTGCCGGCCATATCCTGGCAGCCTGAAGGGCTTCCGTAGCTTGAATAACTGCCAACAGGTGAGGTCTGATACTTTGCGTAGCCGCCGCCTGCTGCATTGCTGTCGTAGTAGTTATTACAATACGCCTGGTTCCAAGTATCACCCCAAGGATACACTCGCGAACTGCTGCCAGTCCAACGAGCAGCCCGTTTCACGCTCAGTGGCAACCATTATGCTAATTGTCTCGCGTTTTCGGGAGTTGCGCGCGGGAGACGGGTTTTGCCTCATCCATTTGCTTTTCCAGTCACGCAGGGATCGGGTATCGGGGCGACTGCCCACTGGAGCATCGGGAAAAGGAGCACATAGAGGCCGGCCGCGATCACAAATGCGGTGTTGTAGGGGATCCTGTCCAGCAGCCAGCCTATCGATATGAACCCGATGGCTTGGGTCGCGTATATGACCGTCCACTGAATAGCGAAGTGCCCGTTCCTGTGCTCGGATTTCGGCAGGATGTAGAAGAGCGACGTTACGGTTGTCAGCGCCACTATCGACGAGATTCCCCGCAAAAGCGACCCCCACATACACGCCCCATTGGTTCCTGATGAATATGAGACACAGATTAGAGAGCAGGCCGGTCAGCGCGATTGTCGACACCAGCCGCTTCGCTCCGTACTTGTCCAAGATGAAACCGACAGGTCCGGCGCAAATTACGGCCACCACCTGCGTAAGCAGACCCAGCGAAACAGCCTGGGCGGCGGACATGTGAAGCCCCTTCATGGCGTAAATGCCTACGAACCCACCTATTCCGCTGACCGGGGAACCCATGCAGGCGACACCGACCGTGCATGCCATAAAGGCGTTTATCCCCAGCAATCTAATGAATGGCTTGTTTTCCCACGCGGCCCGGAGCATTTCCCTGGACCATGGCACGGGAGTCTCGGTGGTATTAGCAGGCTTCTCCTTCAGGAACGGAACCAGGGCGATCTGCGCCCAGAAGAGCACTGTGCCGACGAGAAGCACCAGTGCAATATGAAAAGTATCGGAATGGAATCTCAGGTAAGCTATGACACACAGGGTGGCAGCGATACCCAAGACAGTTCCCAGGCTGTTCGATAGCCCGTTAAATCTGCCGATGACCGATCTCGGCAGAGAGTTCATGATCAACTCCTGGAAGGGCATAAAGAAGAACCCCGAAGTGAACCAGTTGACTGTCCAGGCGATTATAAAGAAAAGCAGGACGTCTGAATTGGCCATGTGAAATGCCAGCGGATACATGACTATCAGAGCAGTCAGTATCTGCGGCAGGTTCATAATCGGGCTTTGGCCAAGCAGGAACCATCTCTTGACACTGAACCACCGCGACACATAAGGACACAGTATCTGCGCGAGAATTGCGGCCCACATGGCTCCATTGACCCAGCCTATCTGGGTATTGGTTGCCTTCAAGACAACCAACAATGGGTTGATCGGGATCATAATGAGAACAATGTTCCCCGCGAAGATGACGTTGAACGTCACAAGGAGGTTCATGTTCCGCCGGACATCGCGTCTGGAGAACCCCTCCAGGTTGTCCGGTTCACTGCCGACCGTTTCCACGGCGCCTGCTGCGTCTTGGACCTGTGGAACTTCGGTCACGATATTCGTCGGCTCATTAGACATATTGCTCTCCCAAGTCATCGAAAATGCAGCGCCCGCTAAGCAACTCCGTCAAGTTGACCTGCGCAGCTTAAAATGTACACGTTGTTTCTAAGCTGCCGCCTTTAATTTGTATTGCGCTTCAAATTCCTCTGGGCTCATATAGCCAAGAGTTGAATGAAGCCTTACCCTATTATCGAATACTTCTACATAATTGAAAATATCCCTCCTTGCTTTATATGCTGCGGGAATGGCGGACTTTGCGAATGGTCCGGTTTTCATCAGACGTCAATTCCCGCAGCTAGCGCTCAGACCTGAAGCCGAGCTGCGGGACCTTGAGCTTGACTAGACCTGCAAGCGCTGTTTGTCCCCTCGTTCTCGCAGCATATATGAGAATCAATCCCGCAGAACTGAACTCATTCTTTTTCAGGAGGATCCATAAAGGCAATCGGAAAAATGATATAATCGGATCATATCAAGAGCGCTGGGGCATCCGGTGACGGTGTGGCCCGATCCGCGGATTACCGGCTCGCTGGGCGCCGCCATTATGGCCTACAAACGACATTGAAGCGGCGACATTCTTAGCGCCTTGCTTAAAGATGGAGGAATTGCGATTAATGTCTAAACGTACATTAGAAGGAGAAACCATGAGCAAAGCTGCGACCCACACTGACCTTGTCAACCTGTTCCACGAATTCTGCGAGTTCAGGCCCCCGAAATCATGCGACGGTATACCCGACTATACCGCGGCGAGCATGAATGAACAGCGTGCGGAACTCAAGATGTACCAGCAACGCCTGGCGGCCATGGACATCAGGGGCTGGCCCGTGAGTGAGCAGGTGGACTACCACATCGTCCGCGCCGAAATGAACGGACTCGACTTTAACCATCGGGTGATCAGACCCTGGTCGCGCGATCCCGGGTTCTATTGCACCACGCCGCGTTTCGAAGAGACCATGCAGGGCGCCGTAGGGATCCCCGGAAATCTGCCGCTCCCGACCGACCAACTTGAGGCGTTCCAGGGCGCGATCTGCAAGCTCCCGGCGCTGCTGGCCCAGGCCAAAGACAACCTGACGGAGGTCGCGGCCGATTTCGCCACGATGGCGCTGCGGATGAAGAAGCGCGAGCGTGACGCCTGGTGCAGGTTCGCGGAGAAAGCCGGCGCGCACCATCCCGAACTGGTTCAAGACGTCTCGCGCGTCGTGGAAACGATCGATGATTTCAGCGTTTGGCTGCAGGCCAATCAGGAGCGTTTTCTGCCTAACGCCGGCGTCGGCGAAGAGAACTGGAACTGGTTCATGAAGAACGTGCACCTCTTCCCGTATACGTGGCAAGAATCCCAGGCCATTGTCCAGCGCGAGCTGGAGCGCGCGGAGCTGTGCATGCGGCTGGAGGAGCACCATAACCGGGACCTTCCCGAGCTAGTCCCGGCACAGTCCACTGAGGAGCATCTGGCGCTCTTCGACCGCGGCATGGAACGGCTGATGAGCTTCCTGGAAAGCACACAGATATTCAAGGACATGGAGTTCCTTAAACCGAAGCGCAGGCCCGAGAGGTTCTGGCCCTACGATCCGGCGAAGATGGACTTCTTCCAGGAGGTCCTTTGCCGGGACGTACTGCCCCTGCACACCCACGATGTCTGCGGCCACGCGCACGACGCGCGGCGTTACGAGGGGGACCTTCGCCCGATTCGGGGCGCGGACCGGCCTTATCACATTGCCGGTCTGCGCGCGGAGGGACTGGCGACCGGCATCGAGGAGATCCTGACGCACCTGGGGCTGGTCGACGACCGACCCCGGGCGCGCGAGCTGACCTACGTGCTCGTCAGCTTCCGGGCCGCCCGCGCGGCGGCAGCCCTAAAGATGCAGTGCAACGAGCTGGATTTCAAGGGCGGGCTGGATTACGCCGCCCGCTTTACGGCCAGGGGCTACAACCGGGCGGACACGTTCCTGCTGTGGGACGATCTCGAGCTCTACCTCCGCCAGCCCGGCTACGGAACGGGCTACCTGATGGGCAAGGTTCAGTTGGACAAACTGATTGCGGATTATTCGCGGATCAAGGGTGCCGACTTCTCGCTCCAGGATTGCTTTACCGCTTTCCTGGGCGCCGGCTTCATCCCCATCTCCCTTATCCGCTGGGAGATCACCGGGTTGACGGACGAGATGGAAAGATTGCTGGCGTAATGTCGAGGTGGATGTCTTTCCACAATTTAGCACCCTTGCCGCACAAGCGTGAATGCATTACGGTAAGACAATAGTCACAACAGAAATTGGCAGCCAATGATGCGTCAACGAGGGGCGGAGTGCTATCATGCAACACTGACGATACAGGCGGCAGACGGGACGCCTGCGATCGCGCTTAACGGCAGGTTTCTGTTTTCGCCCACTAATGCCGGTTTCCGCATGAAGGGGTTCTATTTCTGCTGCAATTCCATCATAAAGCCGATGGCCGGTTCCACACGTTCGCTTCGCATTGGCCGAAGGGAACCGGCCTACGGTGCTTGACGGTTATAGAAGATACTCGGAGATAGTGCGCGCCGTGGCCGACGATCCCATCGATTGCTACGAATTCAAGGAAGTGGTTCTTGACGGGCGCGGCGACGAGTAGTGGGACTGCCAGATGTGCCACACCCCGAAGATCGTCCGAATGGGCGACACCTACGTCCTGTATTACATCGGTTCCGCCGTCGAGAGTCCGCTGTCCGGAAGATCGCTTGCCCCCCGTATTCTGACCAAGTTGAGCTATCAGCTTCTTCGTGTGTTGTGAGTTGACTGATTTGTCAGCTCAATTCCTCGCTGGCTTCCCCCCGCATTGGTTCTTGCAATGAGTTAGAGTTCCAAACCAATCACACGAGTCGAAGTTTTCTCTGCATTCCGACCCCGCAAGAAAGACTTGTTTACTGGAACATTCCCCTAAGTGACTTGCACCCAAAGTCGCCTCGTGCGCAGGGATATAGCCTCAATGCAAGGTCCTCTAGTCATCACAGAGCACGTCTTCCATTCTTCGCCAACCTATATCGCCTGACCATCCAAGCCGCGAGTCCCGTGTAGATAGCAGCGGAGAGCGTCCAAGACTGGTACAAGTCGTACCCTGGGAGCAGCAATCCATTTGACTACACAAACAGCTTTCGTGTCCTGCGGGGCGGTGGTTGGTACGGCAGCGGCGGCGTCTACTACTACTTCCGATGCGCTGACCGCAGCATCCTCCACCCGAGCGACTATCTCAGCAGCGTCGGGTTTCGCTTGGCTCGCTAGTACTTAGTTGCATAAATCCGTTGTCGCTGCAATGCCACACTTTGAGCGTGAATTCGGCCGTATTCAGTGTCATGGACTTACGCGATTAGGTACTAGTCAGCATTTGTTGTTTCGGGAAACCCTTTTCCCGAAACGGCCCGGCCAGCAATCAGGCGGGTATCGGGATAGGGGTATCCCGATACAACAAGCCCCTGCACTCCGAACGAAGCCCCCAAATTTGTCATTCCGAGCGCAGCGAGGAATCTGCTTTTTTCGCGCACTTCGCGAGCTTTCGCGCAATTCGCGATTCAAAAAACAACCCCCGCCAATCACCCAAAACCCCAAAACATGTGATATACTACGTTTGGCTGCCACACGCGGCCGGACATGCGACGCGAGTCGTTTGACGTTGGAGGATTGCTATGAACAAGAAATA
>Ga0315287_10000349_pt1 | contig 40151 bp, 68 predicted proteins | sample YL17G11_0_MG_FD_205037 | JGI IMG/M metagenome (GOLD analysis project Ga0315287, IMG submission 205037) | Sediment microbial communities from Yellowstone Lake, YNP, Wyoming, USA - YL17G11_0 | ecosystem: Environmental > Aquatic > Freshwater > Lake > Sediment | place: USA: Wyoming | collected...
TGTCGTAGATCTTTTCGACTTCCTGGTAGCGCCGAAGGCTGGCGAACTCCAGCATCACGTCTGCGCCCAGGATCTGGCCGGTACGCGGATTGAAAAAACTCGGTCCAAAGCCGCTGAACTGCGGGTCCGGCGCCGCGATCCAGCGCAGCACGTTGTAGCGGATGTCGCCGGCATCCCAGTCGGCGTCATCCGGCTGGATTTTCACTTCGATGGCATTGCGAAAGCCCGCCTTCTCAAACGCGGTATTCCAGCTGAGCGTTGCTTCGCGTATGGCCTCCCGATGCTCGACTGGCGTCGTGTTTTCGATCCACCAGACGATCGGTTCCACTGGTTCTGATAAAGCCGCGCCCGGGTCTTTCTTTCGCAGGTTCCAGCGAGTGATCAGGTCACGCCACGGCGTGACGGCATCATTGCTGGTCATGTCCTGGACGATCTGGCTGAAGTACCCGATGCGCGGGTCGTCGCGCCGCGGCTGGAAGTCATTTTCCGGCACGGCGATGAAGCTGTGGCGTACCGTGATGCTGATATTGCGATCGTCATTGATGGCGAGTTCAGCTGCATTGAATGCGTTGTCTTCATTTCGGAACGGCGCTGGATTCTCGTAGACATACTCGACCGTGACGTCCGTGTTCTGCGGATAGTTGTTGATGGCCACGTAGCGGGTCTTGTCGGCGCTGAGCTCGCCAAGCGGGAGCTCATCGCCCGCCTTTGCCTCCGGATCCGGCGCGGGCTTGATCTGGCGCAGCGCCTCGTTCAGGAACAACTCATCAGCCTTGATGTAAACGTCGCCGGTCTTGGTGTCCTCCGCCTCGATCGGCGTGCTGACCAGTACCGCGCGGTTGACATTGGCGTAGCGCGCCCGGTGCAGGGGACTCTGGTCGTCGAAATACAGGGAGGAGGGTTCACTGCGTATCTCGATACGATTGAAATAGCGCTGAATGGAATATATGCGCGCGTCCCACTGCTCGCCCCGGAAATGGCCGGTTTCAGGAATCGCATCCATGGCATGCAGGAAATGGATGTACTCCTTGCCGATCTGGTCCTTCTTCAGCTGCAGGTATAGCGTGCCGGTTTCCTTGCTCTGATACAGCCCGAAAAGTCCCGGCTGGGCTGTGGTGTCTTTCAACAGTTCTGTCACGCTCTTTTTTTCTTCTGGTGCGGGCTTTTTGTCAGCCGCATCCCGCTCGACAGCATCGGCGGAAGCAATTTGTAGCAGCAGCAGCGAGGCAAGTACCCGCGCCAGCATTGGCGAGAATGCGATCATCTTGTTCACTCCGTAGGGACGTCGGCTCGCGGACAATGCCGCAACGGTTACTGGCTGGCAACCACGGCGTGATTCAGGCGGCGAGTTTCGCGTTCATCGTGATCGCGGCTTGCTGAGATAGTGATGCCACAGGAGTCGCGCCGCGACCGATCGCCAGGGGGCCCATGACGCGCTGATCGCCTGCTGCTCCGTGTTGCCGGGCTTCCCCGCGAGTCGCTTGACGTCACGCATGGCGACCGCGAGTGCCAGGTCGCCGCAGGGCCAGACATCGGGCCTGCGCAGCGCCATCAGGTAATAGATATCCACGCTCCAGGGACCGAGACCGTGCATCGCGAGCAGGGTCTCGCGGCCGTCGGCGTCTGCTGCGCGCGCGACCCGGCCAAGATCCAGCCGCCCGTCCCGCACCGCGAGCGCGAGTTCGTGGCAATACGAGGCCTTCTGTCGGGTCAGACCGAAGCGCCGCAGGCGGGTGACGCCATGCGCTGCGACCAGACGCGGTGTCATCTCGCCGAGGTGGTGGCTCAAGCGCTTGAACAGCGTACGCGCCGCGACAATCGAGACCTGTTGCTCCAGCACGATATGGATCAGCGTGGCGAAGCCGGGGCGGCGGGCCCACATGGGCGGCATGCCGTGGCGCCGGAAAAGATCGGCGAGATCCGGATCCTGGCGGGCGAGGGCGCGCGCCCCGGCCGCGAGCGTGGCATGCGTGAGGGCGCGGGGCGGCTCGATGATTCTTGGCATGGCTGCGCGGGTTCAGCGCCCGTTGAGCCGGACGCTGAAGTGATAGCTGCTGAGCTCGAGACCCTCGCGCAGGTAGAACTCGTGCGCGCGCTTGCGTTGCACGCCCGAATCGAGGTGGAAACCCCGGCAGCCGTTCTTGACGGCGATGCCGCGTAGCCAGGCGAGCAGCTGCCTGCCATAACCCTTCGAGCGCTCACTCTCGGCCGTGACCAGGTCGTCAACATAGAGATTGTGGCCCATGAACAGATTGGTCGATATGCGGTAGCCCGCTACCGCGACCACGCGCCCCTCGGCGCGGATGCATGCGAGCCGGAATCCATCGGCCTGCATGGAACGGATCAGCGGCACAAATTTATCGCGCTCGGTATGCGGCCGCAATTCTGCCATCACGTCGTAGCAGGATGCGATCTCGGCGTCGGTGTTGGCGTGTTCGGGCATGGCTCAGTCCGCCAGGTAATACTCGACGGTTGCAACGACGCGGACTTTCTTGATGTGCGGCGTCGTACTGTCGCGATTCTCGATGGAGAACTGCCCCTGCTGGGCGGAGCGGATCCTGCCGAGCCGGCTTTCTGAGTCCGCCGCAAATTTCTCGGCAACCGAGCGTGCGTTCTTGGTCGCCTCCTCGATCATGTCGGGCTTCAGCGAACTCAAGCCGGAAAACACGAACTGCGTCTGGCCCTGGTAGCCTTCGCCTGACAGGGCGACACCTTTCTTGCCGAGCGAAATGACATCCTGCATGGCCGCGCGAACGGCATCGACCTTGATCGAGTAGACGGTCACCGTGGAACTGCCGGTATAGCGAAACAGGATATGGCTCTTGTCACCGTAACTTTGCGCATACAGGTCGGTGACGGCGGGAGGCGCGACGGTAATTTCCTCCTTCGGAATGCCGTGAGCGACCAGGAACTCGGTGATCAGCGCGTTCTTGCGTTGGATCGCCTCAAAGATGCCGTTCAGTTCGGCATTCGCTTCCTGGAATGTGAGCGGCCAGATTGCGATGTCGGCCGGCACTTCGCGTTCCGACAGGCCCTTGACGATGACGGTTCGCTCCAGTTCTTTGACCTGTAGCGCCGCGTGCCCGATCAGCCAGCCCAATGCGATGAGTCCGACCAGCAGGCACCCGCCCAGGATCGTGATGCTCTTTGAGACCGAATCATTCATAGCCGCCATTCCCATATTTCACCGTCTTCCGGGTGATGGACACTGCCAAGCAGCCGGAAACCGGGCTTGCGGAGGATCGTGGTCAAGGCATTCTCTTCCGGCAGCGTCTGCGCTGCAATCGGCAACGTCGAATCCGCCTGCCTCGCGATGACGAGGAAGACCGGCCACGCAAGGTGCCGGCCGCGAGAGGCCACCAGGATGATGGCGGCGGTTGCTGCCATCGTGGCGGCAATCACGCAGAGCGTGTTGCCGGCGGTCAACAGGCCGCGCGAGGCGAGCACCGAATGGGCGAGACTGACCGCGAATGTCAGAACGGCGGCGATGATGAGCCAATTCGAGTTGGGGTACGTTCAAAGCAGCAGTTCCCAGTAGCCGACATCCACCCATTTACCGAATTTCCAGCCGACTTCGCGGAACTGGCCGATGTGCCCGAATCCCAGCTTCTCATGCAGCGCGATGCTGGCCGGATTTGGCAGCGCAATCCCGCCGATTGCACAATGCAGGCTGCGCGAGCGCATTTCCGCGATCAACGCACGATAGAGTTCCGACCCGAAGCCGCGGCCAAAGAACTCGGGCGCGAGGTAAATCGTGCTCTCGACGGCGAACCGATAGGCAGAGCGCCGTTTCCACGACGACGCATAGGCGTAGCCCACCATCGAATCGTCAAGTTCCGACACGAGCCATGGATACGTGGCGGTCGTCTCCCCAATTCGCCGCGCCATCTCCTCGGCAGTGACGGGCTGCTCCTCGAAGGTGACCACGGTCTCGCGGACATGATGATTGTAGATGTCGCAGATACGCGGAGCATCGGCGGCCACGACCGGGCGGATCACTTGGCTTCCGGGCCGCTCCGGTAGAAGCGGATGTCAACTTTTTCGAGCGTCGCCATGCCTTCCTTGACGGCGCCGTCGATGAGCGGCAGAAAGGCCTCGATTTTCTGGATCGTGTCGACGATCTCGACGACGATCGGCAGGTCCGACGAGAGGCGCAGCACCTTCGCGGTGTGCAGTCGGCTGTGTGCGCCAAAGCCCTCGAGGCCCCGCAACACCGTCGCGCCGGCGAGGCCCTGCTCACGTGCCTTGCGCACGATCCACTCATAGAGCGGCATGCCTTCGTGGCGGTCGGACTCGCCGATGAATATTCGCAGCAGGTGACCTTCGCGCGGCAGGACCATGATTTCTAACTCCTCACCCAGGCATAGCCAAGCCACGCGGCGCCAAGACCCAGGATCATCTGGGCTGCAATATTGAGCAAGGCGCGCGCGAATTCTGCGTCGCGCGTGAGCGCCAGCGTTTCGTAAGCGAAGCTCGAGAAGGTCGTGAAGCCGCCCAGCACCCCGATCAGCAGGAATACGCGCAGGTCAGGCCCGAACATCTGCCGTACCTCGACGAGCCCGCCAAGCAGGCCGATCAGGAAGCAGCCGGAGGCATTCACGAAGAGCGTGCCGATCGGGAACGTCGTGAGTGGCACGAGCCTATGCACCCAGCCACCGATCAGGTAACGGCCTGCCGAGCCGATGAAGCCGCCAAGACCGGCGAGGAGGATGGGGCGCAGCGCTTGCATCACGGCACGATACCTAATTACCGCTGTCGGCGAACACCCTTTCGATGCGCCGGTCGGGGACCAGCCAGATCAGTGCGACCAGAGCATAGATCGAAATCGCCAGCCACGGCACGACGAAGGCCAGCACGACTCCGATGGCGTAGAGGACCAGCGAAAGCTTGCCTTTCCAGTCGTCCTTGATGGCCTTCTTCAACAATGATTGTGGACCCTGTGAGGCGACAATCAGTTGTTGCAACGTCCAAAACGCGAATGCAGCCATCAGCAGCACGGCCCCGTAAAGGGCCACAGGCTCCGATGCAAGCTGGTTCTCGCTGATCCAGCTTGTCGTGACCGGCAACAGCGATAGCCAGAACAGCAGATGCAGGTTGGCCCACAGGACCGGCCCCGTAACCTTCTGCACGGTGTGCAGCATATGGTGGTGATTGGTCCAGTAAATGCCGACGTACAGGAAGCTGAGCGCGTAGGCGAGCAGCATCGGCAGCAGCGGTTTCAGAACTGCAACATCGGTGCCGTGCGGCACCTTCAGTTCCAGCACCATGATCGTGATGATGATGGCGAGCACACCGTCGCTGAACGCCTCCATCCGGCTCTTGCCCATCACGGCCTGCCCTGCACGTGGTTCGCTCATGATTTCGCCTGCTGCGCGGCGATCCTGGCGAGCAGCGCCTCGCGCCGCGCGAGGCTTTCCTTCGGCCAGTACTGGTTGCGGTCGTAATACTCCGGTACCGCCGGCGTGTCCGCTGGCAGGACGATCCATGGCTGCTTCGACTTCGTGAAGATGTGGATATCGGGAGGCAGGCGGTCCGGTTCGTCCAGCGTACCGACCCTTACGAAGCGAACGACAGGACCTGCACCGGAATAGTTGCTCCAGACCGCGATGCGGCACTTGGGGCAACGCGCGATCTTCTGGCCGCGGCCGCTCTCAGAGGGCGTATCTATGATTTCTGGTTCACCTGCGAGCAGTGACATCCGGTCGGTCTCTATCATCGCGTTCAGCGCAAACGACGCGCCGCTTTCGCGTTGGCACCAGCGGCAATGGCAGCAGTGCACGAAGAGCGGTCGGGCATCCATTCGATAGCGCAGGCTGCGGCAGTCGCAGCCGCCAAAAAGGGGGAAACCGTCAGCGGATGTCATGCGCTGCCTCCGCAGAAGTGCGGACGCGAATCACCTCGAATCGCACGAGATCGCTCCACGCGCGCATCCACACATCCAGCAATGTCGGATCATCTGTGCGCATCAGTTGAAAACACCTGGTGTAGTCCAGATCCACCCAGCTGTCCACGTACTCAAGTCCCGCCGGCATCATTCTGCCGTGCTCGCATGCGCGCCGGTAGATTGCGGAAGCGGCACCGGGATTGAAGTGCTCGACGACCATGTAGAGCATCGGCGCTCACTCTCTAGTCGGTGAGTCTATGGTCGTAACTCAGAACGCGCGCGAGCTTCCAGCCGGTCGCATCCTTCTTCCACACGTTCGTGAACAAAGAAACTTCGACCAGCTTCTCCGGCTCGTCCGGCAGCAGCTGGTAGAACCGGTGCCTTCCCACCTGGATCGCGCCGTAGTTGTTCAGCGGATAGACCTTCATGCTGCCGGGTACCAGTTCGCGCCGGGAACGATAGTCCTCACCGGTTTTCTGGCGCTCGCAGGTCCCCTCGATCGCTTTCACGAACTGCGCGCCGGATGTGGAGGAGAGACCGTCCTTGTCGTGAAAAAACTCCAAGTCGTCCGTGACCAGCGTGCTGAGAGTCGCGATGTCGCAGGTATCGAATACGGCGGCGAACAGCTTGGCGTCCATTGCCGCAATCTCGTCATAGAGTTCCTGCGTCTGGCTTGGACCCGCGCGCGGTCCGCCCCTGGATTCGGTCGTGACGAAAGAGGCTGCAATGGCCGAGCAGGCCAGGGCCACGGCAAAAAAGCCGGTGGAAAGCCTGCCTGTCACTAGTGTCTCCTGCCGTCGAGCATGATCGTCCACGGCTCGATGCCACCGATCTCCAGGATGTGCGATTTGCTCCATGGATCGAGGGCGAGACGTGCCCGGACCGCCTCCTCGGTAGCGGCATCGATGACCAGCAGCACTTCCGCGCGTGAGCCCAGCGGGCCGCCGAGAACGACAAATTTCTCGGCCGCGAGCAAGTTCATGAACGCGGAATGCTCCTCCCACAGGGCCTGGGCGCGCATGGGCAGAGCCGCGTTCCAGGCCGGCCCGTGGACGCGTCGAACGGCGAAGTAGGTGGGCTGGCTCACGATCAGTTCCGTCGTGGGGCGCGCGATTCACGCCAGAGCATTGCCGCGAGTCCTGCCGCAACGACAAATGCGATCCCGCTGACCCAGACCGGCACGATCACGCCATTGATAGTCACTTCCCATCCCTGGACAAAACGCATCAATTGCAGCATGGCAATCAACGAAAGAAAAATTGTCGCCAGCGTCGTAAATGGTTTCACGTCACTTCTCCTTATCGCCGGTGGCATTGTGGGCCTATCCCATCCGGCGATCTAGGGCTCCAGCGGCTTGCCGCTGGTGTCAGGCAGCGTCAGGACCAGGAGCGCCCCGGCCAGGAAGAACGCGGAAGTCAGCGCCAGCGCCGTGCCGATGCCGAATTTAGGCATCGTGGCGATCGCGCCAATCGTGAATGGAGCGAGCGCGCCGAGCCCCCTACCGACGTTGTAGGCGAGCCCTTGTCCGGTCGCGCGTACCGCGGTCGGGAACAGCTCGGCCAGGAACGAGCCGAACATGCTGAAAAAGCCGTAGCCCACGAAGCCGATTACCGGGCCCAGCAGCAACAGCACATTCGGGCTGCGCGCCAGTTGGCCGTAGATCGGCACCAGCACCGCCGCCACTACCATGTAAAGGATGAATGCAGGCCGTCGCCCGATGCGGTCCGAAATGAATCCGAACGAAAGATAGCCGAGGTAGGCACCGGCCTGCATCGGGATGATCCAGCTCATCGAGCGGAGAATGGTCATGCCGGCGCCGCCCTGATCGATCGGCGTCGCGAGAAATGTCGGCAACCAGAAGAACAGACCCCAGTTCGCGAACATCACCGAGCCGGTGAGCAGCGTCGCCAACACAGTCCGGCGCCGCAACTGCGGGCCGAAGAGAACGACGAACGGATTCGCCCGGGGCGCACCGCGGCTCTGATGCTTCAGCCAGATCGGCGACTCAGGCACGCTCCGGCGGACCCAGAGTGTGAACAGGGCGGGGAGCGCCCCCACGACGAACAACCAGCGCCAGGCTTCCGTGCCCAGGGGCAGGACATCGAGCACCACCGCCGCGGCGATTGCGGCAAGGATGTAACCGAGCGCCCAGCCGGACTGCATGATGCCGATCGCCTTGGTCCGATGTTCCGCGGGCCAGGATTCGCTCACGAGCGCGGCGCCGGACGCCCATTCACCGCCCATGCCAAGTCCGAGCAGCGCGCGCCACAGCAGCAACTGCGTCAGTGTTTGCGACGTGGCGGCACCGAACGAGCCGAGCGAAAACACCAGGATCGTGAAGATCAGCGTGCGCGCGCGGCCGAACCGGTCCGCGATGGCACCGAAGAACAACCCGCCCGCGGCGGAGATCAAGAGCGTGATAGTTCCCAGCAGGCCGGCCATTGCATCGTCGAAGTGGAAATATTCCTTCAGGCGGCCGATCACCATCACGTAGAGCAGGAAATCCATGGCGTCGAGCATCCAGCCAAGCTTGGCGGCGAGCAAAACCCGCCACTGCTCTCGGGTGATCGTGCGATACCAGGGAATCGCCATCAGCTTGCGACCGGCTGCTCAGCCTGAAAGACGATCTTGCCGTCAAAGACCGGCATCTGGCACTTCATGTCCTTCAGATCCGCGGTCGGGACCCGATAGGGATTGCGGTCCCAAACCGCGAGATCTGCGTACTTGCCAACCTCGATGGATCCGATCTTCTTGTCGAGGAACATCTGGTGGGCAACCCAGATCGTTACTGCGCGCAGCGCCGCGTGGATGTCCACGACTTCATCGCGCCCGAACGGATCGCCACCGTAAATGCCGAGTACGGACTCGTGCGCGACCGCAGCCCAGAGCCCATAGCGCGCCGCAAAGGGTGTGACGCTGTAGTCGGATCCGTTGGCCCAGCGGATGCCGCGCTTCTGGTAGGTCGCAAAGGGGTCAAGCCGCCGGGCTCGTGACCCGAAATTACCCGCGTAGGTATCGCCGATCCACCACATGAATGTCGCCGAGGCCTCCGGGTAACCGGCATCGTGATACATCCGGATCATCTCGCCAAGCGTATCGGGCTCGATATTCGGATAGCCGCGATTGCCGGTGTCGATGCCGGTGGCTTGCAAGACCGTGCGGCCGGCGAGATCGATGCGCCGCGTCCGCGGCCCCGCCAGCGCCTCGATGGCCACGGTCGTGCCGACCGCCACGATCCTGTCGCCGCGGATCGCAATGGCCCCGGCGATCCGGTCATTCGCGTCCACGGTGATCACCGTGCCGTTGACCAGCAACAGATCGGGCGGGGATTCCTGGCTCGCATGCCGACAGCCGGCCAGCGCGATCAACAGCGCGCCAGGAACGATCGCCGGGCGATATGTCGCGATGCGCCTTTACTCCGGGCTGAAGGATTCGTCGAGGTCCACGAATGGAACGGCGCGTGCGAGATGCGTGAATGTTCCCTGCGCAGCAATTTCCCTTGCTGCCTCCAGAAATCCGGTCCAGGCCGCGCGGGCGAGCGCGCCACCGACGCTGATGCGCCGGACGCCGAGTTCAGTGAGCTCCGCAACAGTCGTGAAGTCGCTGCCGACCAGCACATTGACCGGTTTCGGCGCAACGGCCTTCACGACCGCCGCGATGTCGGCCCTGTTGCGAATCCCTGGCGCATAGAGACACTCGGCGCCGGCTTCGGCGTAGGCGGTGAGCCGCCGGATCGTTTCGGCGAGATCCGGACGGCCGACGATGAAACCCTCCGATCGGCCGGTGAGCAGAATCCCCGTGCCGCTCTCGTCGATCGCACGTCGGGCGGCGCTAATCCGTTCGACGGCGAGCGCGAAGTCAAAGAGCGGGCCTGACGCATTACCCGTGGAGTCTTCGATAGAGAGCCCCGCAATTCCGGTCTCCGTCGCGGCGGCGACATTGGCGGCGACTGCGGCCGGCTCGATTGCAAAACCACCCTCAAAGTCCGCATTGATCGGTACTGCGACGACTTGCGTGACGGATCGAAGATGGCCGAGCGTATCTTGGAGCGTTATGTGGTTGTCGGCCTTTCCCAAGGTCCAGGCGAAACCCGAACTCGTGGTAGCGAGCGCCGGAAAACCAAGCTGCGCGAGCAGGCGCGCGCTGCCGGCATCCCAGGGATTGGGAATTACGAAGCAGCCGGACTCGTGCAGCTGACGAAACACGCGACAGCGATCGTCAGCGCGCGCTAAACCTGGTTTCGTGCCCATGCCCCAATCTCCGCGCGCCCGATGATGGTTGCAGTACTCGCGATCATTTCACCCCTGATTCTTGCGGCCAGCGTATCGATGCCAACTTCTTCTGCAGTGGCGATGCCGAGGCGCCGCATTTCAGGAAGCAGTGCACGCGTGAGGTCGGCCGTGAATGTCGCCAGCTCCGCGCCGTCAGGACCAGCGCTTGCCAGGGATTCAAGATGCAGATTGGCTGCGGGCAGCCCCGCGGCATTCATGATCGCTGCCAGCTTCGCCCCCAGGCGTGGATCCGCCCCTGACTGCGCCAGGGTTTTGACGATCCACTCGCAGCTTCGATCATACGTGGGCACGGCCGGGTGCGAACGCGCGCCGTTCCAATCAAGCTCGTGAAACGCGAGTACGCCGCCTGGCCGCAAGTGCGTGGCAAGACGGTGGAGCATGGCGGCAGGATCCGGCTGAAACATCAGGACGTAGCGGCCGACGACTGCGTCGAAGGGGCGCGCGAATTGCAGTTCGGCGGGATCGCCTTCGACAAATGACACATTCGCGAGCGGTCGAGACGCCATTCGGGCGTTCGCTGTCCTTATCGCAATGGGAGAGCGGTCGACACCGACCACTTCGCCGCGGGCGCCAACCAGATCGGCAACAAGAAAACTGACGTCACCGGGACCGCTGCCGACATCAAGAACGCGCATCCCCAAAGAGACGCCTGCTTCAAGGAACGAGCGCCGCGTGATCGGATCGACGAGCTGCGCCTGGTTGACGAGGCGTTCCAGCTCTTGGTCTGTATGACCAAGGACGTACGAGGCGGATTTGTGCATGACCGGAATCAGCGGGCAGGTGGTGGCTGATTCTACGCCTGTCCGGCGGCGGTTCGAGCGCAGCCATGCTCCTTGACGACCCGCTCCGTCGAGGCGGGATGCCGCGCCAGTTGCTCCGGGGACCGGCTGGGCCTCTGCAACAACTCGCCCCTGCAATTGGGGCAGCGGCCCTGCAACACATCCTTGGTGCAGGGCCGGCAGAAGGTGCACTCAAATGAGCAGATGAATGCGTCTCCCGAATCACCGGGGAGATCCTTGCCGCAACATTCGCAACAGGGTCGGAGCTGCAACATGTGGCTATCCGAATGACTTGCCGTACACAAAGAACGCGTCATCGCGCACCCAGTCGAGCGACTCGTACAGCACGTAAGTGTGCGCGGCCCTGACAGAACAGAATGTCGGATACAGCTGGCAGAACCCGACGATCTTCCCGGCTGCAGCTTCAGCGACCAACACGACGGACTCATTCCGTTGCAGACGTTCCTGGATGAAACGCCGTGCGAGCGGCAGATCCGTGGCCTGCTTGTAGAACTGGCGGTAGGCATTGAATAGCGGTGCTATGGCATCTAGATCGACGATTGTTGCCAGTCTTGTCGAGATGGTGGTCATGCCAGATTCTTCTCCAGTACTTCGAACTCGATCGGCTGCGATTTCGGAAATCCATGCGTAGCATCGGCCACAAACGGTTTTTTCCGCCCGGTCCGGTGATAGCCGCGACGTTCATAGAATGCTATCAGTTCGTGCCGGACCGATATGACCGACATGGCGATCGTTCCGGCGCCCAAAGTCTCCCTTGCCATGGCTTCCGCTGCCAGCATGAGCTGCTTCCCGACACCCCGGCTCTGCAATCCCGGCTTGACCACCAGCATGCCGAGCTGACACTCCGCACCGCTGAGTTCCAGGTGTGCGCAGCCGATGATGTCGGCGCCGTCGACGCACAGGAGAATCATGGATCCTTCCTGCGCGATCAGGTTTTCGATGTCCGCTTTGTTTGTCCGGGTGCCGTCGAGCAGATCAGCCTCGGTCGTCCAGCCTATCTTGCTCGATTCACCGCGATAGGCGGAATTCACCAATTCGTCGAGCAACTCCGCATCGGCACTGGCAGCCTTGCGAAATGAAAGTGGGGTCCGCTCCGTCATCAGCTCGTCTGCAGGTATTCACGAACTGATTTCAGGTGCTGCACCGGCAGCACGCGAAGCGTTTCCTTCATGTCGATGGCATCGCCACGGGCATAGTAGAGCATCAGTGCGGCGAATGATTTCTGCAGGGAGTCGGTCGCCGCGCCGTGCTGCGCACGCAGGGCTGCTTCGGGCACATGCTGGACGCTGATGGTCTTGCCGGTAACCTGCTCGGCCAGGCGCACGACCTCGAGCGGACTCAAGGCGTCCGGCCCGCCCAGCTTGATGACCGCGTTTCTTGCGCGTGGATTGTCGAGGGCAGCGACCGCAAACCGGGCGACGTCCAGGAATGAAATCCAGCTGGTCTTGCTTTTTCCGTCACCGTAGATCTGTGCCGTGCCGTGGGTGGGGTCGAAACCCAGGGCCGGGCCCAGCCACACTTCCATGAAACAGGTGGACTGCAGGATCGTCCAGGCCATGCGGCTGCGCCGCAGCCGCTCCTCGACCGCGCGTTTCGCAGACTGCAACGGGAAGTCGATATCGACATTCGGAAATGAAATCAGGACGAAGTGCTTGACGCCGGCCTGCTCGGCGGCCTCGATGAGATTCAGTTGCCCTTGCTGATCTACGGTCTCGATCGAGTCGCCTTCCTGCCTGGACGCGGTTGATGACGCAGTTGAAATGACGACGTCCGCAGCACGGCAGGCTTTTTCAAGCGAGCCCCGATCCTTCAGGTCGCCCCGGGCGACTTCGGCGCCAAGGCCGCTGAGGCGCGCGACCTTCGCCGGATCGGAGGCCACGCGGGCCAGCGCCCTGACGGCGCTTCCTTGCGCGCAAAGGAGGCGGCAGATCTCGCCACCCAGTGAACCAGTTGAGCCGACTATCAGATTCATTTGTGTCACCTAGCTTGAGTGGTCGTGTATCGCTCTCCAGCCCGCCGGCGTCCGCACCCAGACCAATGTGAACCAGCCGGATTGATCCTTTTCCTCGCCGCCGGAGAGCAGGAATTTCCCCGTCACCAATGCTACATCAGGTGCAAGCGATCGGGCTGCTACCTGTTCGAAGCTCAATTGCTGCTTCGGCAGGCCATCGCGGAAGTAGTGCTCCCTGAATGAGGCTTCGATCGGGGCGATGCCCGGACGTGGCCCATTGGCGGTCATGAATGTAACCGCCGGGTCATAAATCGCGAGATGACCGCTCAAGTCGCCGCGGTTGAATGCCTCCATTGAGGCTTGCACCATGGCGCGGATCTCAGCTTCATCAGCTGCCCATCCACGTTCATTTCGCATGAAGCAAGGAGGGCTGCAGAGAGACACACACATGAAAGGAAGCTCGTAGCACGCATTTCAGGCCTCGTCGCTGTCGGAATCGCTCATGTTGTTTGCCCGCGCACTGCTCAGAATCGAACAAAGTACGGAACAACGATGAGCGTGACGCCAATTGCAACCAGCAGAATGGTGCTGGAAACAAAGTACGGGAAAATCATCAGGGCTAGTCCACAAATGAGTGGAACGACAGCCTTCTGCTTTCTGCCGTACATGAAGAAACCGAGCCCGATCGAGCCGAACAATAAGCCCCACAGAAGCCAGGATTCGTTCATTGCAGTCCCGGTGTCGCCTGATGCTTGACATGAGGGGCTGGCATGAGGCGCAGCCTCTTGGCTGCCCCCTCGATGGGAGGATCAGGCGCCACGCAGCAACGCGACATAGATAACCGATGCAACAAGACCCAATGCGCTGCGCACGCCATGGAGTTTGCCCCACTTTTCCAGCAAGCCTCGAGTTTCATTCGAGGAAAGGTCCCGGCCTGGCTCCAGCAACTGGTGATTCGTTGGCATAATGACGATGAAGGTGAAGGGAACTACCGCGCCAATGAAGAGCGCGCCGACAAGCCACATTGCGCTTCCGCCGAGTAGCCACACAGCAACCCCTGCGAGTAGACCCGTGATCGCCAGGAAGGCTTGCATGACCGTGGCTCTCTTGTAGCTCGGTGCCCACACGGTTGCGGCGGTCCTGGTTTCGCAGCCCATTCGGGCGGGATGTTCGACGAAATTAATATAGACGGCTGCCCCGGCAAACAGGCTGGTGCTCAATGCAGCCAGGAATTGCAATGCATGAATCACGATGTCTCCTCCGTGTGTTTGCGGCGCCTGGCATTGGGCGTCAGCTGTACGCCGCAGATTCTGCGCAGGCACGCCCCCGTACCAGTTGCACCGCGTCGCCGACGGCGATCTCGCCGCCCTCGATCACGAAGCAGTTGAGCGCAAGCTTACCCTCGAAGCGCTGGTAGATGCCGCGGGTGATTTCCTTGTCCTGGACCAGGGTATCGGGGTCATATGAGGTCATGATGCAGCGCAATCGGAGATCCTGGACACCGATGAGCACTTTGCCGATCCGCAGGCACGCGCCCGGCCACTCGCGTTCGGCCAATCCTTCGACACCGCCGATTACGATGTTGGGCCGCAAGCGGCGATGATCATGACCGAAGGCTGAGATCGCGCCGTCGGTGGCTATCAGCAACGGCAACACGTCGAAGCGCTCGGCGCCGTCGTAGCGCACCAGCTTTGCGCCCGGCCCGACGATGTCCACAACCTCGGCGGCGACCTCCGGACTGTCCCACGGCCGACGGTCCACCATGATTGTGCCGCCAGGAGCCAGCGAGCCCTTGTGGCCCAGAAAGCGTGGGTGCGAGCGAGAGGTGATCACCCGGCCTCTGGCGTCCTCGACATGCACGACCCGGTCACCTTCGATACCGAGAGGCCCCATGCCCACCTGTTGCAGCTTCTCTCCAGCCATCGTCTTGACCGGATATCGCCAGATCTCCGTGATCTTCATCACCACCTTTCCTTGCTGCGAGCGCGCATGATCTGTTACCTCACTGGCTCCTGGTCGCCGCGCGATGCCGAAACAGCACGAGGCAGGCGACGATGAAGAGCAGCAGCGCGGCGGATGCCGAATAGCGGCTCAGCGCCAGCCCGCCATCGCTTACCGGTTTGTCGAGGAAATCGCCAAGCACGGCGCCCAATGGTCGCGTCATGACGAAGGCTGCCCAGAACAACAGGGTACGCGAGGCATGCGTCCAAAAGTACGCCGCGACGATCAACGCCAGCAGCGCGCTGAACACGGCGGCGGCACCGGTGTAGCCCAGCCCGGCTGTATCGGCCATCCAGTCGCCTAGCGCGGTGCCAAGGGTCTGGGAAAACATGATCGTCACCCAGTAGAACATTTCTGCTCTCGGCGAACTCACGGTGCCCACAGACACCGATCCCATTGTGCGATACCAGACGGCGAGCGATGCGATCAGCAACGCAAGCAGCAGCGATGCTCCGCCGGCGTAGCCGATGCCGAGCGAGCGGTCGGCGAAGTCGGCGAGCGTGGTGCCGACGGTCGTCGTGGCGATGATCGTGGTCCAGTACAAGATATGGTTGAATCGTTTGACGACAATCTGCGCGCCGACGGCGAGCAGGAATATCACGGCAAAAACGCCAGTGGCAACGAGGTAGCCGAGGTTCATCGACATCGACACCGCGTCGCCGCCGGTTTCGCCGAGCGTGGTGGCGGCGATCTTGACGATCCAGAAGAGCAGGGTGACCTCTGGAACTTTGCTCAGGCTTTGCTCGATCTTGGTGTCCAAAACGCTCCTTCTTTTCTGAAATTTGCGATGGCCAACGCTTGTCAGGCGGCCGGAAAGCCTCGCAATAGCGCGATCACGGGTTCCAGGGAGTTGCCACATGCGTCCCCCGCGAGCTCCCGGGTTGCGAAGTCCAGCAGCGCTCTCTCATGAGCGGTCACGTGTTGCAGCAAGCTCTCTTTTCCTGGAGGTGCCAGGCCCTCGGCCTGCTCAAATTCCCGTACGTAACCCTCCAGTTCCATCTGAAAGCTGCGCATCAGATCCTGCCAGGGCACCTTCGCGAGCTGGGCTCCCAACACTTCCCCCTCAGAAATGCGCTCGGGGCTCTCATCTCCCGCAAACCCCGCCTCTCTTGTCGCTGGAAGCAGGAATTCCTTTGTCTGTCGCTCAAGTTGTTGCAGCACCCGGAACTTCCTGGCGCGCTCAGGTACCTCGCACAGTTCCGCCATCGTGCGGAACAAGGCTTCGCCGTAGACCTCTCCCTGGAAGCACTCCTCCACGTAAGCATTGTAGCTGCTCGTCGCCTCTTCGCTTCCGCCAAAGTCCTCGCGCGTCATGGCCGTCGCCCATCATTCTCAAGAAGCCGCAGGTCGCCATGACCATCAGTGCCTAAACGAAAGTACTTCGTCTCATTTTCGCCAATCGCAACCTCCAGTGCCGGTCCTTCATCGTGAAACATTGCGCAGAGGCCCTTCCCGGCAGGGTCGCTGGTCAACCTTAGCGATACGCGACCTGACTGGACGTAGAAAAGCGAAGTTTCCCCAGCAGCAAGCCTTGCCGCAAGGATCCCGTTGATGTGCAGGGCCAAATAGCATGGCCGGCGTACGACGCCCGTGTCTCTCATCACGACAACGATTGCTGTTGTCCCCGGGGCTGCCTCCTGAAAAGCAACGAGCCGCGCTTGCGGAGCGTGCTTCATGTTTTCGGGCGGCGTTGGTTTGCTGGCTGGGATGCACCCAGACAAGGCCAGAAACAGCAGCGTAACTGTGCAAGGTTTGTGGAGGCAGATCACTTTGGAACAAGCTCCATATCTACTCGGTGCAGATCGGGGCCCCACCCATTCGGTATGGTCGCCGTCGCGCGCGCAATGGTCAGCGCACGGGTCATCATGGCTGCGCCGATCCCTCGGCCCTGGAGGTCTGGGGCAATGAGGATCCAGCGAATGACGGCCTCGTCGGAAGCGTGTGGCCGGATGCCGTAGGCTCCGACAATCCGGGCTCCGTCGAGGCAGACCTCGTACCCCTCCGGGACAGGGCCGAGAAACTCGATATAGCCCGATCGCTCGCCTGCGGCAAAGAACGCGGGACAATTGGCATCGAACAGGTCGAGGCAAGCAGGCTGGTCGCCGACCCGGTAGGGTCGGAATGTGGGCAGTGAGTTCACGACCCCTCCTGTCCGGCAATATCAATAACTTTGACTACCATGGCGGCGCTTCCACCACCGCCAAATCACAACGGCGAGAACAAGGTTCAAACCTAAACCCCAAAAACCCGACTCCGGCCCGTATAGAGCGGTTTGTTTTACTCCCAGCGCGCCGACCGTCGTACCGAAACCAAACAATACATAGACACCGGCATTCCAAACTGCGTGGCAGACGCTGGTCACAATGATCGAGCCAGAAATCAATCGCAGCATGCCCCAGATCGCGCCAATGACCGCCCCATTAATCAATATGACGGGAATTTGCGCAAAAGGGACGGCATCTTCGGTATTCATTGAAACTGCCGGGATATGCCAAAGTGAAAACGCGATTCCGGTCCAGGCCACGATTTTCAACTCGCTCATGCCGGCACGTTGGAGCGAGCCAAACAACCAGCCACGAAAAAACGCCTCTTCCGTCAGCAAGCCGAGCGGAATACTGATTGCGACTGCCAACAAAAAGTCATTCCTGGCCTTCAGCCAATCGATCTTGCCAATATCGACCACACCTGCTGCCAGACAAATGAGCGCAATGGCTCCGATGATTGCTGCTGGATGCAGAATCGCCAACCCATAATGAGGCAGGCGGGCAAATGCGATACCCATGCTTTTTCGCGGCAAACGTTGAATCGCCCAAAAAATTAGCGTCAATGGAAACAAGGATGCAAAACTTGAATCCGATAGACCAACCGCGTCCATGCCAGCATTTGCCAGAATCGCAATGATCACCCCCAATATTGGGCCCCGCAGTGCTTTTGTCATTTCAATTCCTTCGACGTCTTCGTAAAGCATCCTTTGAGTCAACCGCAAACCACGGCTTGCCGTGGGCTGTCAGCTCGAGCGAAGGGCCAGGCGGCGAGAGGGCAGACACTATGTGATAGACCAGGCGAGAAGCAGCTGAGCGGAATAGTAAACCGGCAGACCCCAGGCCTTGTTGAGGAAGGCTGACACCACAAAGCGATCACGCGCAACTGAAATGTCTGATGCCGCAAATGCCACGGCACCAACCGCTGCTAACCACGATTGAGACGCTGCGCTATGCGCAATGGCCATTGTGCACATGGCAACGATGGCAACGACATAGGCTGCAACTGCCACCTTGTATGGTGCGTCGAGCCAGCCCCATAGCCAGCGCAGCGTGATTACGCCGATTGCTGAGGCGAAGATCAGGCCAACAAGAAATGCACTCGTACTGAGGGCGCCGGTTGCAAATGCCACGGAGAATGCAACGTGGGCCAGCAAGAAAGAGCCCAGGCCAGACAGAAACAGTACGCTGCGCCGGCCGAGTAGAAATACATCACCGATCCAGCTGAGTACGAGGGCAAGGAGAACGAGCTGGCCGTAGGTTGAAGCTGCAGCGTGCAACGACAGTGCAAGGAGAACAAAGGTCGTACTGGCCGCTACCTTTGAAAGTACCCCTGCGGCGCCAAGATTTCGACTCTCGGCGACAACAAGCCCGGAGGCGGCGAGCAGGCAGCCGATGGTGAGGGCAATCGCGATCCAGGGCATCAGATGAAGTTCGCCGCCTGACGCCCGCTCCACCACGATGTTATGTGGCGGGCTTCGTTGCTGACTGGGCTATTGCTGATTTTCACTTTGCTTCATCAACCATCTTTATCGTCTGGTCCTCTACGTCCCTGGCTATTTGAGCCAAAGCGGCATCTTGAGACAGCGCCGACAGCATTTGCACCGGCTTGATGAGCCCGATTCTTGTCTTGCCATTTTCCGTAAACACGGAGATACGACACGGCAACGCCATGTTCAGGCGCATATCGGTCGACAGGACCTTTGCGGCCTGTACGGGATTGCAGACTTCAAAAACCTTGCACTGTTTATCGAACGCGATGCCTTTGCTGCGGAGTGTGGCTCCCAGATCGTGAACGTGCAGGACACCGAACCCATGACGCTTAACCGCCGCCTCGAGGTCTGCGGACGCCTGGTCAAATGATTTAGTAGTTTCAACGATGTAATACACGAGTCACCCGTACTTTTGTGGTCGACACATGACGTAAAAGCTCAGCGGCGCGCCGCTGGCGGTACGTCTTTGGGCTATTGGCATCAAAAGCCGAGTTCGGAAAGAGTGGGGTGATCATCGGGACGACGACCAAGCGGCCAAAGATACTTACGCTGGCTCTCATGAATCGGCAGGTCGTTGATGCTTGCAATGCGCCTCTGCATAAACCCACGCTCATCGAACTCCCAGTTTTCGTTGCCATAGGAACGGAACCATTGGCGCGAGTCGTCATGCCACTCGTAGGCAAAGCGCACAGCGATACGGTTGCCGCGGAATGCCCACAGTTCCTTGATGAGCCGATAATCCAATTCCTTGTTCCACTTGCGGGTGAGAAATTCGACTATGGCTTCTCGCCCTGACAGGAACTCGGAGCGGTTGCGCCAGACGCTATCGCGCGTGTAAGCGAGCGACACCCGTTCCGGATTGCGGGTATTCCAGGCGTCTTCGGCCATGCGCACCTTCTGGGCAGCGGTCTCGGCATCGTACGGTGGAAACGGTGGTCTTGGGTTTTCAACTGGACTCATGGTTGTCCTCGTGGCGGCAAGGGATTCGCGAAACGCCAAACGTCCGCGACAAGCGCCGAACGCTGTATGGCATAGTCAGGCCGCGGTGACCTTCAGCGTTTCAACGTCTCGCAGATCTACGCTGCGCTTGGCTTGCCAAAGATCATGGCTGTGTTGCATGGCCAACCAGCTCTCAGGTGAGCGACCGAGACACTTCGAAAAACGCAAAGCCATCTCTGGGCTGACACCGCTGACGCCATTCGGCTCAAGATATACCGAGGCAATGAACTCGCCTGGGTGAGGGGGGTTATACATGGCCACTAGTGGTAATCCTCGCAATCCAGCAAGCAGGCCTGTCCGTCGCTGAACTCAAATGTTACGCGCCAGTTGCCATTGACCCAAATTGACCACCGGCCCCGATCCGAGCCCTTCAGCGGATGTAACCTGAATCCTGGAATGTCCATGTCGCCAATGACTTGAGCGGTTTCCAGCGCGATCAGCAACATCCCGAGTTTCGCATGCCTGGGCTGGATGCCACTGCATGGCGATGCCATCACGATACTGTCTCGCCGAGCACGCGGTCCAGCGTCTCCAGCAGCTGGTCCACATCATCTGGCTCGACGGTAAGCGGGGGCCGGATCTTGAGGACGTTGTCCGCGGGTCCCTCGGTGCCGATCAGGATTCGCTCTGCCCGGAGCCGGTTCTTCAGGTGCTCTGCCGCGCGCGTCGCGGGCACGCGCGTCGCGCGATCGGCCACGAGATCCACGCCGATAAAGAGCCCGATGCCGCGTACGTCGCCGATCGCCTCGTGGCGTGACTGCAGCTCGCGCAGGCCCACCAGCAGTTGGTCGCCGGTGACGCGCGCGTTCTGCTGCAGCCCTTCCTCGTCCACTATGCGCAGCACCTCGGTACCGATCCGGCAGGACAGCGTACTGCCGCCAAAGGTCGAGAAGAACTCGATGCCGTTGTCGAATGAGCGCGCGATCTCGGAGGTCGTCACCACCGCGCCGAGCGGGTGACCGTTGCCGAGGGGCTTGCCGAGCACAACAATGTCGGGCCGGGCCGCCTGCTGCTCGAAGCCCCAGTAAAACTCACCGAGTCGCCCGAGTCCGGTCTGTACCTCGTCGGCGATGCAGACGCCACCCGCCGCGTGGATGCGCGCGTACACGGCCCGGAGGTATCCCGCAGGTGGGATGATTTGCCCACCGACGCTGGGGAATGTCTCGGCGATGAATCCCGCGAGCCGGCCGCCGCGCGCGCGGACCCGCTCCAGCGCACCATCCACGGCGCTCGCGTACCGCTCGGCCGCATCGCCGCCGCGATGCTCGCCGCGATAGGTGTCTGCCACCGGCACGACCTGCACCCACTCCGGGGCCCCGCCGCCGCGCGGCTTGTTGAACTTGTACGCGGAGAGGTCGATCGCGCCGGTGGTGTTACCGTGATAGCCGTGGTCGGCAACCACCATGTCCTTCCCACCGGTATGCGTGCGGGCGAGGCGCAGGGCAAGCTCGTTGCCCTCGCTTCCCGAGTTCACGAAGAACACGTGCGTCAGGTGTCGGGGCATCTTCGCCAGGAGCGACTCGGCGAACGCCACTTGCGCCGGGTGCAGGTAGCGCGTGTTGGAGTTGAGCCGGAGGAGCTGATCGCACGCGATTGCCTGAAGGCGCGGATGCGAGTGCCCTACATGCGGCACGTTGTTGTAAGCGTCAAGGTAGGGGCGTCCCCACTCGTCGAACAGGTGCGTCCGCCAGCCGCGCACGAAAAGACAGGGCTCGTCGTAGCTGAGCTTCAGGTTCGTGGCAAAGTGGGCACGCCGCATCGCACCGATGCGCTCGGTGTCTAGCGGGCGGTACGCGACACGAGCGTCAGGGAGATTGAGCAGGGCGGCCGGGTTCGGGCAGATCGCGCGCCAGAACGCGGCGTCGTCAGGATCTGCAGCGCCGGGCCAGTCCTCGCCGAGGCCGTCGGTGATAAGCGCGAGCTGGAGATGCAGGTGCGGCGCCCAGCCGCCATTCTCCTCCGGAGCGCCGAGTGCGGCGAACGCGACGCCGCGCGCGACGCGCTGACCGCGCTCGAGGCGGGAGACCGATTCACGCGAGAGGTGGCCGTAGAGTGTGTGGAACCGGTCTCCCTCGGGCGTCGTGTGCGCGAGTGTCACCATCCCACCGTAGTCGAGATGGCGATCGTGGTACTCCACGACATCCACGACGCCCTCGAGCGGCGCGCACACCGCCGTTCCCGCGGGCATGAAGACGTCGATGCCGAGGTGCACGGTGCGGCGGTCGGAACCCTTGTGTCTCCCCAGCCGAAACGCCGCGTCGGTGTAGATCAGGCGTGGCTCGCCGTAGTGACCGAGCCAGGTGGCACCGGGGGCGAAGCCCGCGCCAACATCACGGGCCTCCTCGGTGGTCATCCGGAATGGATCGCGCGGCGTCGCTGAGGCCACGACTGACAGTGAGCAGGTTGGCGCGCTTGCAAGGGTCGCGCCCAGCACTGGCGCGAAGCCGCCCCGCGTGCGGTCGAGCCAGTCGAGAACCCGTCCCGCCCCGTCGCTGGCCGGCAGTCCGCAAGCCACGCGCAGACGCGCGGCGATGAGCGTTTCGGGCCGCGCGTGTGCCTGCTCGAGGAACCGCCAGGCGGGGGCCTCGGAGACAACCACGTAGGGATCGTCCGGCCGTGCCTTCTGCATCATCGCCGAGTTGGTGACGCTGACGGCGAGGCGGAGAAGAAGCAGCGGCCAGATCAGGTCCACCTGCGCCTCGTTCAATGGGGAGACCGCGTGGTAGTCGGCGATCAGGGCGGCGAGCGCTCGCTCGGGGGAGGGGTGGTCGAGCGCGAGATACGCACCGACGATCGCGAGCTCGGCGACTATCGGGCCCACGATGATGTCTCCGAAATCGATCAGCCCGCTGATCCGGCACCTGTCGCCCTCGTCGTCGGCCACCAGGATGTTGTAGTCGTTGAGGTCGTTGTGGATCGGCGCGACCGGCTGGCGCATCAACGCAGGCCGGAGCGCTACGTAGCGATCGAGGATCCCCTCGACGATCGCGCGCCGGGCGGGATCCTTGATCTCGTGGCATCGCCCGCCGATCCAGTCGGCATTGAGTAGATCCCACTTCAGGTCGCGGGCGAGGCCGGAGTGGGCGAAATCGGAGAGCGCCTGATCCAGGCGGGCGATGTGGCCGCCGAGTTCGGCGATGAGGGCGAGCGGGTGCGGCTGCACGTTCGCATAGGCCGTGCCGTCGAGGCCGGTCAGCAGCCAGACGAGGCGTGACCCGCCCTCGGCGTCCTTGCATGCGCGCCACGGTTCGCCATCGCGCGTGGGAGTCACGCGTGCCACCGGAACCGCCAGGTTGCGCCGGTGGACGTGCGCGTGCGCGGCGGTGAGCAGGTCGACGAGTCCCGTGTCGCACCCCGCGCGCATGACCTTGAGCACGAAGCGCTGGCCATCGCGCGCGGTCGCGAGGAAGTTGAGGTCGAATTCCCCCGGGAGCGGGGTGAGTTCAGCCTCGATGCCCCAGGTGTCGGCGAGGACGCGGGTCCAGTGCTGCGTGTGGTCACTCATGAGGGTGGAATATGCCTGATCCCGCCGGGATGACCACCAGAAGGTGGACGCCGACCATCATCGGCGCGACGTTGGCATTGGAGGTGTGAGTGTCACGGTTCCTGACGACATCATGCGCCTGTCAGCGGGCAAGGGCTTACTGTCGCCTCGCAGTAGCCAGCCGGATCCCCACACCGAACAGATCGCCAGGAGGATTGGCACCCCGCCCGCCGCCAGGAACTCGTGGCCGGTAAGAGTGCGGTCGTTGATGTAGTACTCACCTCGGTATTGGGGCGCGGCGATGCTGAAGATGACGGCTACGAGCATCGCGATCAGACCGGCAAAGTGGAGCCCGCGCAGAAGAAAAGGCCGACGCACACCTCTGGCATCGGAGAAGTATGCGTCATCGCTGCTCGCATCGTCAGGCAACTCAGGCCACACGCTTGCCAAAAGCGAGCTCGACTTTGAGGCGAGCAATCTTTGGATTCGGACCATATTGGTTCGAGCCTGGCGTACTGTCCAAGCAAGTAAAGATGAGCACGACAATGCCACCGATCAACGGAACCAAATTGAGCAGGATCCACCAACCGCTGCGACTCGTGTCATGAAGGCGCCGTACGGTGACGGCGAGCGTCGGGATGAGCGTCGCCAGTGCAAACAGCCCACCTGAAACGCCAAGACCCAATGTTTCATCATACAAACCGGCGACGCTATCGATGATTGAAAGCGCGATAATGATGAGGACATAGAAAAGCACGAAGTACCAGTACTCAGCGCGCTGAGCGCGGCCGGAAAAATCTGCATACTTCTTCAAGACAATGAGAAACCAATTCATTCTTATCTCCCTCGAGCTGGCTGGCCCTTAAGAAACTGTCGCGCCCTTGCTGCCATCTAACGCTCGCGCCGAACGCTGCATCGCATAGTTAGGTTTCACTATTTCCACGCGGTACGGGTGTCTTGGCCAGCCGTTCCGCCATGCGGGTCTGCCAGCCAGGTCCGGTCGCTCTCCAGCGCTTGACGACCGCTGCAGGCAACCGTAATGAAATCAACTGCCGAGGATTGGCGGAGCGAGGGCGACCACCCTTGTTGACAACCGCGCGGGCCAGCATCTCGTCGGTGAGTTCGGGAAGCTCCCGGTACTCGGAGCGCTTGACGCGGTGCGCGTCGACACGCGAGAGATCAGAGCCCAAAGTACGGCGCGAGGCGGATTTGCTCACGGTCATTAGCCTTTCGCATGCTGAAGATGTGGCGTATCGCGCCACGCGGGGTGTAACCGATCACTATCAGGCGTCCTTCCAGTTGGCCGAAGCAGATGATCCGCTTCTCACCATAGTCCATACGCGTGTCCTCGACCTCCACAGTCGGCCCACTGAAAACGGTGGGCGCATCTTCGAAATCGAGGCCCCGATCCTTCAAGGTCTGTTCGCGCTTGGCAGGATCGTAGGAGATGATCACAGGTTAGTGTATATACAATAACCTTTCGGCACAAGTGTCATCGAATATTGCTCGGAAAGAGCAAGAAATGCGATCTCGAGTGAAACCTAACGCTCGCGATCAGCGGCGGCGCGCAGTCGGCGCGCCGCTTGCCCTGGTTGGGGTTGGGATGCCGCTTGCTGATCCTGCAAGCGGCGTGACGACAAGCGCCGAACGCTGCATCGCATTGTTAGGCAACTCAGGCCACACGCTTGCCGAAATCGAGTTCGACTTTGAGGCGTCCGCCCAATGCCTGAACTGCGCTTTGAAGCGTCTGCAACGTAGCCGAAGGATTGTCGGGATCAAGGAGGCGGTCCAAAGCGGAACGGCTCGTTTCCATTCGCTTGGCCATCTCCGACTTGCTTAGTTTGGCCTGACTCATCTTCTCGATAAGTCGGTATGCGATGTAGCGCTTCACCGCTACCACCGTGGTTTCCTCGAGCAGGCCTTCCTCCTTCAGGAAAGCGTCGAAGTCGCTACCAACGTTTCTCTTACCCATATTTAGGACCTCAACTTGGTCAGTCTGCGCTTCGCAAGCACGAGCTCTCTCGGTGGGGTATTCCAGGACTTCTTTACAAAGCCATGCAAAAGCACGATCTGATCGTCAAATACCGTAAAAAATGTTCGGGCAATTCCCGTGGAAATATGAGACCGCAGTTCCCACAAGTTTTCAGCGATCTTTCGGACAAGCGGCATTCCAATAGGCCACCCAAATTGAAGCGTCTTTACGTCCTCTCCAATTGCCTTGCGTTGCTCCTTGGGAAGGTCCTTGAGCCATTCTCTGACCGGTTCGCCACCTGAATCGAGCCGAAAGAAAGCAACGCGAATAGGTCGATCAATCGGCATTGAAGGAGTGTACCAGAAATGGTACAGATGTCAAGAGCGGGGATCCGATCCCCAGAGTTGCCTAACGCTCCGGTTCAGCGGCGGCGCGCGATCGGCGCGCCGCTTGCCAGTCGGAACTTTTGGATTCCGCTTGCAGTCTCTGCAAGCGGCGTGACGACGCGAGCCGACCGCTGCATCGCGTGGTTAGATGTCACGATGCCCAATCGAGCTTGAGCTGCTTCTTCTCCGCGGCACAATCCCGCAAGTACAGGTTGATCAGATTCTGGTACGGAATGCCGCACTGCTCGGACAGGCTCTTGAAGTACTGGACCGTGTCCGTGTCGAGCCGAATCGTAATCTGACGCTTAGGCTTGCTCAGATATGGATTGGGCACGGACTTTGAAAAATCGTAGCGCTTTCTCATGGTAGCCACCTGGCGTAGTCACTTCGTTCCGAGCGGTCTGCTTTTCGAGCGGAGATGATCCTGATGACGCGCTCCGGCTCCCGATAACAGTGGCAGATCACCAGCAATCGCAGCCGAATGCTGAGGCCAACGAGGATATAGCGATCTTCGTCAATGGAGTGGTCTGGGTCCGGCACCCGCCGGGCATTCTCGTCCAGGAATGCGGTACGCGCCTCCTCAAACGCCACCCCGTGCTTGCGCTGATTGGAACGATTCTTCTTTTCGTCCCACTCGTAACGCAGATCCTCCATACCGACAGTGTAACTACACTGTAGTGCGTGTCAAGAGTGACATCTAACGCTCGCGATCAGCGGCGGCGCGCCGCTTGCCCTGGTTGCAAGCGGCGTGACGACGAGCGCCGAACGCTGCATCGCATAGTCAGGCCGCTGTGACTTTCAGCGTTTCAACGTCTCGCAGATCAACGCTGCGCTTGGCCTGCGACAAGTCATAGCTGTGCTGCATGGCAAGCCAGCTCTCAGGAGAGCGACCGAGACACTTTGACAGGCGCAAGGCCATCTCCGGGCTGACACTGCTGACGCCGGTCAGAATGCGATTCAGGGTGGATGGCGCCACCCCGAGCTTGGCCGCCAACTCGCGGCCGCTGATGCCATTCGGCTCAAGATAAACTGCGGCAATGAACTCGCCAGGGTGAGGGGGGTTATACATGGCCATCAGTGATAATCCTCATAATCCAGCAAGTAGATCTGTCCGTCCTTGAACCCGAACGTCAGGCGCCAATTGCCATTGACCCAAATCGACCATCGGCCCCGCTCGGAGCCTTTGAGCGGATGTAACTTGAATCCTGGAACATCCATATCGCCTATAACTTGGGCAGTCTCCAGGGCAATAAGCAGCATCCGCAGTCGTTTCGCCTGTTTCGGCTGAATTCCGCCGAGGCTGCCAGCTTCATGAAATCGCCGCAGCCCTTTGTGGCGAAACGACTGGATCATGGATCCAGTATAGCGCGTTGCGCATCACGCAACAAGAGCGGCCGAACGCTGCATCGCATAGTTAGGTGTCTTGTCAGGCAGCCACACGGGAGACCCGCAAATCCTTGCGTCGCTTTTCGGCATGCCACAAGTCGTACTGCGTCTGCTGGTTCATCCAGCTCTCGGAACTGGTGCCGAAAGCGATCGACAGCCGCACCGCCATCTCCGGGCTGATACCGGCACGACCGTTTAGCAAAGCAGACAACGTCTTGCGGCTGATACCCAAAGCGGCGGCAGCATCGGTAACCGAAAGATCCAGCGGCTCGAGACAGAGCTTGCGGATGATCTCGCCAGGGTGGGGAGGGTTGTGCATCTTCATGGGCTACCTCAGTGATAATCCTCGTAATCGACGTCTACAGCATCCTTGCCTTCAAACCTAAATGTGATTCGCCAGTTGGCGCGAACCGTTACGGACCAGGTGCCGCTGCGACCGCCTTTCAAGGGGTGAAGTTTCAGGCCTGGCAGGCCCATATCACCCGGAGTAGTGGCGGCATTCAGAGTGCCCAAGATCAAGCTCAGCCGTTCCGCGTGAGCAGCCTGAATTCCGGCCCGCGATCCCGTCGCAAAGAACTTCGCCAGACCCTTGTGACGGAATGTCCGAATCACAAATCGTAGTGTAACCCATAACGTTACGGGTTACAAGACACCTAACGTCCGCGATCAGCGGCGGCGCGCAGTCGGCGCGCCGCTTGCTGATCGCAACCCATCCGCGCCGGGCCCGGTCCCTGCAAGCGGCGTGCCGACGCGCGACGACCGCTGCATCGCATAGTTAGGCCGTAGAGACTGTGAGTTTGACGCCCAGACTCTGCAACACTTTGAGTACCGTGTCGTAGCGGGGCTTGGCTCCAGGGGTCAGCGCTTTGTAGAGGCTTTCCCGACCAAGACCGGACTCTTCGGCAATGCTGCTCATGCCACGCGCTTTTGCGACGTTTCCGACCGCCGCAAGGAAGACGTCAGGATTAGGGTCCTCGAGCGCAGCGGTGAGGTATTCCGCGACCACCTCGTCATTGGTGAGGTAGGCGCTAGGATCAAATTCTTTGAGCTTGGCTATGGTTATCACTCCAATTCTGCGAGCAGGCGCCTGGCCCGCGCAATGTCTCGTTGCTGAGATGATTTGTCGCCACCACACAGCAAGATAATCACAATCTCCCCGCGCGGCGCGAAGTAGAGGCGGTAACCGGGGCCGGCAAATATCCGCATCTCATGAAGCCCGCCACCGAGGCTTTTGCTGTCACCCAAATTGCCGAGTCGTACTAAATCCAGCCGAGCCAGGATCCGGGCCGTACCCTTCGCGTCTCGCAGCCCAGCCAACTACTTGGAGAAGGCCTCGGTTCGCTGGATCTGATACACACACCGAGTGTATCCAAACGGATACAGCGATGCAAGTGCGAAAATCGATTCTCTGCGGCCTAACGCTCGCAATCAGCGGCGGCGCGCAGCGCCGTCCGCTGCAACCGGTTGTTGGGCAGCGGTCCACGGTCGCTTCTCCCATGTCTCGACGTCACCGGACACGATTCGAAACAATGAGTGCGCCCGCGGACGAATTATATGTGCAAGTTGACCGCATAGCTCGGGATCACGGATCGCCAGCTTCGCCATCAGGTGACTCCACTCGTGCATCAATTGCCCGCGTGTTACTGCGATGACACCAGATCCGCGCGCTGGGCTGATCTTCCGCGTTGCAAACGCGTAGCCGCGACTGCTGGCCTCCGCGTGAACACTACGAAGGTAGTCTGCAATAGCGCCAAGGGGCGAAGGCTGGGCACGGAATCGTTGCAGTTGTGGGTGATGCAAGTATCCATTCGTGCGACCCCTGAGCACCGCCTGCGCCAAGAGCGCTTCCCGCCACAGGGCAACGAGCCCGCGAGTGTCGAGGTACTTCGGATGCACCGTCCAGAGACGCATTTGTCAGCTCACCCTTCGTCGTTCGTCTGCCCAACGCTCGCGATCAGCGGCGGCGCGCAGTCGGCGCGCCGCTTGCTCTGGTTGCAAGCGGCGTGACGACAAGCGCCGAACGCTGCATCGCATTGTTAGGCCGCGTGTAAGACGGCCTTCCGAATTGACTGTGGGAGATCCGCAGCTACGAAACGCTTGGCAGGATAAAGGTAGTCATCTCCCGACTCGTCGATGATGCGCAGCTGTCCGAGTTTCTCGGCCTTGGCATCAGGCGCCGCAATGTAGATCTTGCGGCGTTCGAGAGAAGCCTCATACCCGGAATTGTCCAGGCAGATGTAGAGAAGTCTTGCTGGTGTTGCCATTTGTCTGTGCTCCCTATAGGAAGCGCTTGATCTTAAACTCCCGCCTGCCGATGCCAGTGGCTTCGTACCAGTGCAGCTCAGCTCTTACAACCTCGCCATTAGCCAGACGAACTTCGGCGTAGCCTTTGCGCTTGCGCCATCGTCCGCGGCCGTGATGCTTGCGTAAACGGCCTACTTCACGGATCCCGGAGCCTGTAGCGATGGTTTCAACGCCAGTCAGGTCGCCCAGGATCTCAAAGTCCATGGGGTATCGTTTCAGACCTAAGCGGTAGGGTCAAACCGGCCTGAAATCAGCGGCCTAACGCTCGCGATCAGCGGCGGCGCGCAGTCGGCGCGCCGCTTGCTGATCCCGACATCCAGGGGCTGCTTGCAAGTCCTGCAAGCGGCGTGACGACAAGCGCCGAACGCTGCATCGCATAGTTAGACGTCGCTCGCTATGCGCGTTTCTTGTGCTTGGCAATCAGGTCGCGAACTTCTGGGACCAATTCAGTTGGCACCGCCATCATTGTCCCTGAAGTGTCGTCCTGCGCGGCCTCGTCTTCGGCAACCGCCTCGTCCTCGGTCTGGGACTCGTAGTGGCTGAGCACGCGCTTGACGCGCTGCTCGTCCCAGCCTGGCGGGAACTTATTCTGCTTCATGGGCGTATCTTGCGCCTGCGGCGCCGGAAGGCCAATGCGGGTTTGCCTCGGAGCTCGTAAGCTGTGATGACAAATACACTTTTTGGTTCCGGATCCGGGACATAAATCACCCGTAGGAGACGGCCCTGCAGGGTGCCGCCGATCGCAACCCGGGCACCGTCGGTTCCCGCCCGATCCTCACCCGGATTGGCAAGAACCTCTTCAACCTCCGTTTCCGCGACATCGTGGTTGTAGATATGCGGCCGACCCGTCGTGGGATCTATGTAGTAGCGGACCTTCATCCTTGAATCATCCACTGCCTGACTGAGCGATGTCTAACGTCCGAGCTCAGCCGCGGCGCCGCGCCAGCGGCGACGTCGGCTGCAGCGACGTGTTAGGTGCCACCCGCAACGATCGGCTCACTTAGGTTCCTTGGGCTCCCAGAGCTCAATTGGGTTGCCTTCTGGATCATACAGCCGAGCAAAATCGCCGTTTGGATCGCTCTGCGGCTCTTCGACTGTAACGCCGGTTGCGCGGAGCTGTGCAACCATTGCTTTGAGATCTGCCACCCGGAAATTGACCATCCAGCTTTGCGCTGGCTTCCCGAAGTACGTTGTGTCCTTTTCAAACGGGGCAAATACGGTTGGCCCCGCATCTTGATGCCAAGGCTTCTGCTCGTAGCTTGTCGGCACAAGAGAGATACCGAGACGCGTCTCATACCACTTTGCAAGACTCTCGGGATTCTCAGACCTGAAAAACAGGCCACCAATGCCCAGGACTTTTTGCATATTGCGCTCCTTGGGGGGCTCAGCCGCAGAGGCAGAGCCTAGTGTGACGACGAGGAATACCGCAAGGGCTGAGAGTAGCGACAGTTTTTTCATATGAATGTACTAGGGTTGTGGTTAGCAAGCATTAACGGTTCTCGGACTACACGCACGTTGCTGTGGCACCTAACGCTCGCGATCAGCGGCGGCGCGCAGTCGGCGCGCCGCTTGCCAGGATTGCGGTTGAGATGCCGCTTGCAGTTTCTGCAAGTGGCGTGACGACGCGCGCCGACCGCTGCATCGCATAGTTAGGCCACCCTTAGTTCGGCATGGAGGCCTGCTCGCCCCGCCAGTGTCAACAGCATGTCTAGACTGAAGTCCTGCCAAGCGCCCTTATTTAGCTTGGAGACGCGCGGCTGCGTGACACCGAGGCGCTTCGCCGCTTGGGCCTGGGTCCAGCCTTTCGCCTTGAGCTCCTGCGAAAGTCGAAGCATAAGCTCGGCGCGCAGAGCCATCACGTGTGCCTCGGCTTCATCAAAGCCAAGGTCCACAAAGACGTTCCCACTGCTGGGCGTAATGCGGTCATCTTTCCAGCGCCGGGTCGACTTCTTCATCTCAAACCTCCAATCAACTTGTACCGTTTTGCAGCCAGCTCGATATCGGATTGCGCCGTTCTCTGCGTCTTCTTCTGAAAGGCATGCAGCACGAAAACGGCCTTCTCAAACTTCGCTACGTAAATGACCCGCCAAGCGCCGTCTAGATGCACGCGAATTTCGTAGGCCCCTGAACCTGCTTCTTTCAGCGGCTTGAAGTTAGTGGGCACACCGCCAAATTGAACACGCATCAATTCGACGCCAATGGCGTGTCGGACAGCCGCCGGGAAAGCGCGCAGATCATCCAAGCTGCTTCCGACGAAGCTAAGGGGCTTCATGGCCAAGAGCAGTATACAAAAACCTGCATAGCATATGCAAGTATTTGTATGACGAGGAAACCTAGGTTCAGGGTGGTCTAACGTCCGCGATCAGCGGCGGCGCGCGCTCGGCGCGCCGCTTGCTGATCGCAACCTGTCCGCGCCGGGACCTGTCCCTGCAAGCGGCGTGCCGGCGCGCGACGACCGCTGCATCGCATAGTTAGGCAACATGTGCCGCACAAGCATCAAACATCGCTGCGGATTGCGGAAAGTTGAAGGTGTCAAGATAGAAGCGGCGTTTGATTCCGTCTACAAGCGAATAGTCAACGTCTAGGCCATGGCCTTCCCGCAAATACGCAAACAGCCTCTGTGCGTCCAAACCGGTTAGCATTGTCGCAGATGCCGAAGTGGCTCCAACTTCAATGGGTGGTGCCGATGAATCCGAGCCCACCGAAAAGCGCACAGGCCACACGAGTTGGGCGGGAATTGCGTCCACCTGAAACGTGATTGCTGGCGGCTTATTGCTCTGCTGAAACTTGGCAACAAACACAAACTCAAGTCTTGCTTCTGGCGAATCGACGATTCGCTTGAGTCTGCAGAATAGATCTTGATTTGTAGCGTACCAACCACCTCTCGGAGGGGGACCTACGAGTTCACTCGCTGCCGATTCCGTCGATATCAAGCCAAGGACCAATGTGAGAGCCGCGATTCTCATGTTGCCTAACGTCCGCGATCAGCGGCAACGCGCAGTCGGCGCGCCGCTTGCTGGCTGCAACTCTTGGGTACCGCTTGCCCTGGTTGCAAGCGGCGTGACGACGAGCGCCGAACGCTGCATCGCATTGTTAGGTGGCCTCAGGCATAGCCATGGAAGGCGACAGTGCGAGGCGGGCGTCCTTCTTGCTTGATTTTCGCAAACGCCCCCTTACCATCCTTCCGATAGTAGACCGCACACCAGTAGCTGGGGCCACCGTCCGAAACAGAGACTGGCCGTTGTTTCCATCGACCGTCGTGGCCGTGCGCGTCCCGATTTAAAGCCACGTATCGCTTGTGGAAGCCGTCAATGTAGACGACTTGAAACCCTCTCCAATCGCCAACGGCATACTGCCGATAGTAGTCGCCGGGCTGATTGTCTGAACCTTCACTTAGCAGGTCTACTTTGAGTAGTGGGGCTAGCGCGCGGTCAATGACGTCGAGATCGGCTGAGGAGGGCTTCCATGTATCATCCGCCGTGCCGTCGAGTCGTCCGCAGTAGTCAATAAGGTTTGTGGCGGTAGCGCCTGCAAACACCACTCGCCAATTGGGATTGAAACTCTCGGGGTTGTAACGATTGCCCGGCCCGATTGGGCCGCCAGCGCTTGCTGTGTCCGGCAACGATGCGACCGCAAGCACCAGAGAAGCTGCTGTGCTAAGCGCGAAACCATGCGTCATTGATTTCATGGCCACCTAACGCCCGCGTTGAGCGGGCCGCGGGAAATCCCGACTGTGCGCCGCAGGCGCGAAAATGTCTCCCGCGCCTGCGGCGCGCTCGCTCGAACCCTTCACGGACCGCTCCAACGCATAGTTAGATGGCAGATGCACTCGTCTGACCCTTAGTGGAGCACGGCAGCGATCAGCACCAAGGCGCTAATAGCCCCGAAGACAAAGTACCCAGTCCACGCAACACGGTTTGAGAAGTCTCGGTGCTTCCAGCTGGCGATTGCTACTGATACGAGTGAGAACTGCCACCCGATAGAGAGCGCAAATGCCGATCCCTCCAACAGCTCGTTCCGCAGTGGATTAGCCGTTTGCGTTGTCCACGAGGCGAGGTACCCAATGCCTACCGCAAGTAGCAGTCCTCCAATCGAGAGGCAGACACGAAAAATCCACTGCCAGATCGTCGATGCCATCTAACGCCGCGGTTCTGCGGCGGCGCGTCAGCGCCGTCCGCTGCAACCGCTTGTTAGCTGGCCCCTGGTCGATGTTGAAACCACAATCCGATCTTCATTGACTTCTCTTCATCTTGGAGTAGTCGCCGTTCGGGAACTCCTTGATGCTCTTTTCATAGGCGCCACGGAACTGCTGCTCCTTGATGGCCAAGCCGTAGAGAACCCCTTCCGCGCCACCGGAGAGGTTGAATTGTTCCTTCGGGTCAGCTTTCAGGTTGTAGACCAGCGGCATTTCCCTGAGGTATTCGGACTTGGCAACGAGGCTGCCCCACCGCGGATACACCGCACGAATCAACTTGAACTGCCGGTAGCGCAGCGCTGCGAATTCACCGTTGTAATAAACAAGGACGTGCTCGCGGTTGGAGTGGGGCTGCTCACCCAGCAGGTAATCGGACTGATCCACGCCGTCCATCGGGCGGTCGTTCGGCACGGTACCGCCAGCCCAGCGCGTGAGCGTTGGGAAGAAGTCCATTTCGTGGAAAAGATCGTCCGACACCATCGGCTTGATCTTGCCCGGCCAGCGGATCATTCCAGCCGTGCGCAGGCCGCCCTCGAACACGCTGCCCAGTTCTCCTGTCCACGGCCCAGTGTCGCCGTTCTCGTAGGGCGTGAGTGAGTAGCGGGTTGGGCCGTTGTCGGAGAGCCAGACCACGATGGTGTCTTCATCAATCCCGGCTGCCGCAATTGCGTCCATGATGCGGCCGGTGTTGTAGTCGATTTCCATCAACACGTCGCAATACGTGCCGTTACCTGACTTGCCTTTGAATTCGGGGTTGGCAACCACCGGGTGGTGCGGATTGATGAATGGAAGATACAGAAAGAACGGTTGATCCCCTTTCGCGTTGGCCTTGATGAAGGCGACGGCCTTGTCGGTGATTTCGTGGTCAATCAGGCCGCGGTATTCAAGCGTCATCTGACCAACCTGCTTCGCCTTCTCTCCGGCCTTCGCAGCGAGAATTTCCTGCATGGGCACACCCATGGTCTTAATGTCTGGGTGGGTCGGATCGGTGGGCAAACTGGTGTTCAGGATTCCCCAAAACTCATCGAACCCATGCATCTGCGGCTGGCGTTCAGGCAGTTCTCCGACGTGCCATTTGCCATACATGGCGGTCTTGTAACCCGCTCCCTTGAGCATCGTCGCCAACGTGATTTCCTTCGTATCCAATCCGCTCGACGCGCCCGGCTGCGCGATGGCGTCATTACCCGAGCGGACGGACATGCGCCCGGTGAGGAATGCAGCGCGGGAAGGTGAACAAGCCGGTTCGACTTGAAAATCTCGCAACTGGACGCCCTCCCGTGCCAGTGCGTCGATGCGAGGCGTCTGCGCGCGCAAGCCCCCGTAGATGCCCAGGTCGCCGTAGCCCAGGTTGTCGGTCATCATGACAACGATGTTGGGTTTCTTGTCGGCTGCGTGCGCAGGAGCGGGTGTGCCGAGCAACGCCATCGCGCAAACGAGCGCGGTGGCGAAGAGGTTTTGTGTGCGATCGGTTTTCATTGTTGTCTCCAATTCACTTCGTCACTGATGTGGATTGCCGGGGCCAGCTAACGCAGAGTTAAGGGGCGCGCGGCGGAATGGCACCCCGGCCGTGCGGCCGATGATAGACAAAGGCGGCTGCGCGGCCGGGGTGCCATGCCGTTGCGCGTCCCCTTGAACGACCTGTTAGGCCGCACGTTTGTGAGAATTGCGCTGGGAATTTATCGATAAATACAAGAACGTAATTACCGTGGGAATAATAAATCCCTTTAGATATGAGAGCGGATGCCTGCCATCTAAGAAGCGAAATGGGAGGTCAAAGAAGAGTGCCCAGTAATGTGTCGCTACCAGCGCAGAAATTGCAGCCCACATTCCATACAGAGCAAATCGCTTATTCATAGCCACAAGAACCAGGCTGAAAACAATTGTGACGCGAAGAATAGATTGCACGTGCCCAAATAGAGGGTGCGTGTTAATGCTCTCGCCTTCGTACAAATCAGTGCCTGAGCCAAGGTACAAATCGTAGAGAGTGTACGTGTGGTAGAAAATGAGAAGACCAGCTAGGGCGCAAATGACTATTCGTTGTACTTGAAAGAGTCGGCCGACGAGCTGCATTTTTGATTTCAATCTGTCCATATTGAATCCAAACCCATCGATTTCCCAATCGGGCCACATTGCGGGTTTTGGCTGTCAAGGTTGAAGAGCTGAGTGCTCAAAGAATAGGTCGGATTGTCATCTTGGTATACCCTATGTCGGCATTGGTGCCGGACAGTGACGGCGCATCGTGAGGCCTAACGTCCGCGATCAGCGGCGGCGCGCAGTCGGCGCGCCGCTTGCTGATTGAAACCTATACGCCGCGCGGCCTGCGCCTGCAAGCGGCGTGACGACGAGCGCCGACCGCTGCATCGCCTAGTTAGATTGCCGGGCCCAAGTTGACTGTATGTCAGATCTGACATATACTGCATTTCGTGGCTTCAGCTGACAAGCCGCTGGTTTGGCTGCATGGGGAGATCAAGACTCCGCCATTCGGCACGGCCGGTAGGATCGAAGCCGGAATGTTGCTTAGAAGGCTGCAGCGCGGCGAGTCGTTGGGGATGCCCCATTCGCGGCCCATGCCTGGAATCGGCAAGAGATGCCATGAGTTGCGCATCGGGGACACTGCGGCGAATTGGAGAATTGTCTACCGGACGGACCGAGATGCGATCGTGATTGGGGCGGTGTTTGCCAAGAAGACGCGCACCACGCCCAAGGATGTGATTGCAACCTGCCAGAGGCGTTTTCGGGAGTATGACGATGCGTGCAAGTAAGAAGGCCAAACTCACGAGTCGCGGCTGGAAAGTAGGCGACGCCATGGAGTTTCTGGACCTCTCGGCGGAGGAGGCTGCGTTGATCGAGCTGCGCCTCAAGTTGTCCGAAGGGCTGAAGGCGCGTCGGAAACGCAAGCGCCTGACACAACATGACCTGGCTGCGGCAGTGCAATCCAGCCAGTCACGAGTCGCCAAGATGGAATCGGGCGACCCAACAGTCTCCATCGACTTGCTGATGCGGTCACTCATCGCCCTTGGCGCCTCCCGAAAGGACCTCGCCCGAATCATAGCGCCCAGCTGATTCTCGGCAATCTAACGCCCGCGTTGAGCGGCCGGCCGCCGGCCGCTGCCAAGCGCCGCGGGCGCGAAAATTGTCCCCGCGCCTGCGGCGCCCAGCCGCCAACCGTTCACGGACCGCTCCAACGCATAGTTGGGCATCACGTCAGTTCCAGCGCCGAAATTATGGGCTCAAAGTATCGCGACGATTCATTTAGGTCTTCAACATAGTAATCGTGAAATGTGGCGCGAACGACGAGCGGCAATTTGGCCAAAAGCTTTCCCTGGATCCGATAGCTACTAGTCTCGTCATAGCTATCGATTCTCCAACTATGCACTCCGGCATCACAATATTTGCGTTGCGCGATTATCTTCCAATGACTGTCGTCCATTTGGGAATTGCTCTCGATCTCAGTGGCTTGAATGGACGTCAGGATTTGCTCCACCGTGCGTTCATCGTTCTCGAACAATAGCGTGCAGATGTAGAAGGCCTTGCTCTTATCCCCCGATCGAAAATACAAGACACCTTCCGGAGCCCCCTCAGTTTCCTCCCAGTCAGCGGGTAGTTCCACGCGCCAGCTATCACTCTGCAGCGTATGAAGGTCGGTCATTCCTGTGATGCCCAACGTCCGCGTTGAGCGGCCCACGCAAAACGCCGGCCAAGCGCCGCGGGCGCAAAATTGTTCCGTGCGCCCGCGGCGCACTCCTGAAAACCTTTCACGGGCCGCTCCAACGCATTGTTAGCTGGCAATCTAGCGCAACGAGGACTTGATTCGGTCTGAAAGCCACGTAACGTCACCCCCAGATAGTTTCGCGAAGGTTCGGTTCATCAGAATTCCCAAGGCAGCCATACCGATTCCCGCTAAGGGGAACCACCATGGTAGCTCCGGCGTCGGGTTTAGCCAGAGGGACAGGCAAGCGAAGATTGACCAAGCAACCCCGAAGCTAACAAAGACCTTCATGAACCGTCGGGTGTAAGTGCTCACCCCAAACGTCCCAACCAAGATCGTGGCCTGGTGTGACTCTTCGAAGTAGCCCTCAAATACTGGCTTCCACGAGTTCGTAAAGAATGGAACTGTGCGTTCGAGCCTTACTGATCGAGGGGAAACCTTCCCATAAATGCATTGGGAGAAGATCGTGCGCCAGCGCGACGTGACGGTAATCGTGGAAAGACGACGGACTGCTTCCTCGACAGTGCAGGTAGTCTTGAAACTCACGGGCGTTCGATCGTCGAGAAGTTGACGCAACCACGAGTTGTCCATGCCAGCTAACGCCCGCGTTGAGCGACGCGCGGCATCGTTGACTTTATACAAAGGCACTTTATCGAATGCTTCGACATCCCTGAAACCTCACCGAAGCTACTGGCCGCGCGTTCTGCTCCAACGCATCGTTAGCCAACGAGCTTGTCGTACTCGGCGTGTGTCCCGATCCAGAGCCAGCAAACGCCACCTTCTACATTGATGCCAAGTGCGCGGTAGTGTTCACCCACCCGAACTGACCAAAGCTTGCCTAAGCGCTTGAAATGCAGGGAGGGGTGACGTGAATCAGACTTGAGGAGCGCGTAATTCTTGTCTGCAAGAACGCGAACCTCGCGAGGTAGCGCGTTGTATAGCGCCCAGAACCTGGCGGATGCGAAGTGCTTCAAAGCTCGCGAGCTCGGCCAGCCTTGAATTCCTCACGGCCTTCGGCAACGAGCTTGTCGAGCTTACCGGAACCTGAATCGGCCTCGATCTTCGCATCCCAAGCCGCCCATTCGCGCTCCAAGAACCACGCGCGAAACTCCGCGTACTCGTCCTTCGAGAGTTCGCGAATCTGACGCTCTAGATCTTCTACCTTTCGCATATATCGCCTCCGACATGGAGTATACCGCTACGCCGAAAATGACTCCCCTCGTTGGCTAACGTCTGCGATGAGCGGACCGCGGTACGCCCGTTCCACGCGCCGCGGGCGCGATAATTGCCGGTGCGCCCGCGGCGCGCACCCGCCAACCGAACCCGGACCGCTCCATCGCGTGGTTAGGCCGCATCAATCCAAACACACCTTCCATTCGGCACGGCCACCGTAAATCCAAGTGTGGCATTCCATCTCGTAGAAGGTAGCAGCGCATTGCCCCGTCGTGGCTTGGCCCAGCTCAATATCGGAGCCAGCGATGCATAGACCCTGGCATTGCGCGTGATCCGTACAAGACGTTCCACCGTCGCCGGTTGGCACAATACAGCGCGGCGCGCTGCTTTCTCCAACGACGCCCCAGCTGCCATTGGCCGCGAGGCACTCCTGCTCAGTCGTGAGTCTTGGCCCAAAGTGAGACTCTGCAATGGCGGGAACCGACGAGTTACCCATCACCACGGCGGGTCCCCAAGATGGGTGCGCGGGAGGCGCGTCGGATTCGCCCGTGCCGCAAGCTGCGAAGAGAACCATTGAAGCAATGGCGGCGCTACGAATCATGCGGCCTAACGCTCCGCATGAGCGCCGCGGGCACCCACGCTTGAGCTTGGTACTTTATCGTTCACGCGTGCGCTCGATGCGGTTGTTAGAACGCACCATTCACGCAATATCTTCCAATGGCACACCCCGCCCCGCCCTGAGGCTCGCACGAGCCCGTGCGATACGCTTGAGGAACCGCGGGTCGTTCTCGAGTCGATACTCAAGCCAGGCGTCCTCAGATTCAAAGCCGATCAGCACCCCAGCGGGCTTTCCATGACGGGTAATGATGATCTCTCGCGCTGCGGCCTCTTTGAGGTACCGCGAAAAGTCGTCTTTGACCTCCGCCAATGGAACTTCCTTTACTGTGCTTTTCCGAATTGGGCGAGCCATATTGACGTCTCCGATTTAGGCACTATGGCCAACACTTCGACGACGCCATCGACGACGTCGTAGAACACCCGGATGTCGCCTACACGCAGCCGGTACTGCGGCCGGGACAACCCACGCAACCGCTTGATTCGGCTGCGACTGATCTTCTCCGGCTCACTTTGAAGGTGAGTCTGCAATGCCGCTTTAACCGTACTCCTAGCTGAAGCCTTGAGGCGGTTTAGGTCCTCAACGGCCTCCGGAGCCAGAACGACTGAGAATGGCATTCTGGCCAGAGTATAGCCAGAATGAAACACCTAGGCAAATGTGCGTTCTAACGGTTGAGCTGAGCGGCGCGCACGCCAGTGTCTGAGCTTGGCACTTTATCCTTCACGCGTCCGCTCCAGCGATTTGTTAGGCGGCGTCACCGCGAAGAATGCCTCAGCGCGGCGGGCTATGCCTTCGAGGCCCCCGGCCTCGAGATAGATCGGTACCTGCAGCCGGCCGGAGTACTGCGCGTCCCGAATCAAGACGGTCAACGTTACGTGCCCGGTCTTATCGCAGGTTGCCGTAAGGCCTACTCGGTGCTCAAGATCCTCCCACTTCTTCTCACCCTCCCACCCGCGCCAAGTATCGGCGAGCGAGGTGAAAAACGGCGTCGGTGGACCGCAGACATATGTAGAGACCTCGGCGGTTCCTCGCGCCCATCCAGCGTCAACCGCTATGACATACGTGACGTCGTGATCAGTGCGGCCGGCATATGCGAAGCGCAGTGAGCTGCCGTCACTATCGCGGATCTCGAAATGTGGCAGATCGCTCATGAGCCGCCTAACGTCCGCGTTGAGCGGGCCGCGCGAGGCCGTACCAGGGCGCCGCAGGCGTAGAATCTCTCCGCGCGCCTGCGGCGCGCCACCC
>Ga0315287_10000350_pt1 | contig 40088 bp, 29 predicted proteins | sample YL17G11_0_MG_FD_205037 | JGI IMG/M metagenome (GOLD analysis project Ga0315287, IMG submission 205037) | Sediment microbial communities from Yellowstone Lake, YNP, Wyoming, USA - YL17G11_0 | ecosystem: Environmental > Aquatic > Freshwater > Lake > Sediment | place: USA: Wyoming | collected...
TAACCCTAACCCTAACCCTAACCCTAACCCTAACCCTAACCCTAACCCTAACCCTAACCCTAACCCTAACCCTAACCCTAACCCTAACCCTAACCCTAACCCTAACCCTAACCCTAACCCTAAACCTGACCCTAAACCTGACCCTAAACCCTGAACCTAAACCTAACCCTAACCGTAAACCTGACTAAGTGCGCTTCTTCCGACAAAAATAAAGGCGCCACTCCTCGCCGCTACTTACACGTCTGTCCAGGACCACCAGCGCACCTCCTTGCAAATATGTGTGAGCACGCAAAAAGGCGCTCCAACCTCCGCCTCTCTCCCTCCAGCCCGCACGCACGCACCGCACGCACCGCACGCACCGCACCCGCCCTCCCACACAGCCACCCCCCCCACACACACGCATCATCACCCTGTCCCCACCCCTCCCTCTCTCAGCGCCTCCACCACCGCCTGCGACCGCCCATGAAACGGCCGCCCAGCCCTGACCCATGTGACTCTGTCTACCCCCGCCGCCACGGCCCGGGCAGCAAGGCGTTGCCCGATCACCCGGTGGTGCTATGGATTGATGAATGAAGGAGTGAGAGGGTGAGTAAGCGGCAGCTGCTGGCGCGGCAGGTCCATCCAAGGGGATGAGCGAGCGCAAGTCACGAGCGCAATCGGCGCTCTCCTCCTCTCTCCCACCACCCTGCGCTGACCCACACCCGCGCCAAAACCCTCGCCACGCCAGGATATGTGCCTCCGCCACTCTCATCTACCTCCCCCCCTTGAAGCTGCCGCCCTCCCACACACACACAAAGAAAAACAACGCACCTCGACGCTCGCACAAGAAACGCTCACCCCGCCGCCGCCGCTCTCCCCTCCTCTCTCCACTCCCTTCTCCGCCGTCGACGCGGACGCGACGACTAGGCCGTCGGCCTGGCGGGTAATGGCGGCGGCCGCGTGCCTGTTGGAGGTCGTCAGGCGCAGGAGGAAGCGGGGCAGCATGGCTTTTGTTTTTGTGAGAAAGTGGATGACTTTTTTTCTTTTTTTTTCATTCCCCCTCTTTTATCTCTGGATCAAAAATGGCGTCCCCGGACGAAGGCGACGCACCGGGCCCGCCCCCGGGCGTGGAGCTGCGGTCGGACACGTTCACTCGTCCGGTAGGGTAGAGAGAGGGAGAAATGAGAGAGAGAGAGTGGCCTCCCCTCGGCACCCTCGGCTATGCGGAAAAGAGACCCACCCCCTTCCCTGGTCCCGGCCGCGCGCCCGCCGGGCCGCCTGTGCGTCCGCACTGGGCCGCGCGTCCACCAGGCCGCTAGTATGTCTGCACTGGACCGCGAGCCCGCCCCTCTCCTCTCCTCAACCCCACCCCTCCACCCCCCCACACGCAGTCCCCTTCCATGCGCCGCGCAATGGCCACCTGCGCCGTCGGCGACGACGTCTGGGGTGAGGACCCCACGGTCACCGCGCTGGAGGCCCGCGCGGCCGCGCTGACCGGCAAGGCCGCCGCCCTGTGGGTGCCGACGGGGACGATGGGCAACCTGGTGTCCATCCTCGCGCTGGCCAGCCCGGCCGCCGGGGCCGCCGGCGGCGGGGTGGAAGCCCTGGTGGGCGACGAGTCGCACGTCTACCAGTACGAGCAGGGCGGCCTGGCCAGCCTGGGCCGCATCGCCTTCAACGTGGTGCCCACCCGCCCGTGCGGTGAGCTCGCCCTGTCCGACCTGGCCTCCCGCCTGCGGTCGTCGGCGCCGGCCGACCCGCACGCCGCGGTCACGGCCGTGCTGTGCCTGGAATCCAGCCACAACAGGTGCGGCGGGGCGTGCCTGTCCCTCGCATACATGGACGCGGTCGCCGCCTGGGCGGCGGCCGCCCGCCTGCCCATCCACCTGGACGGCGCGCGCCTGTTCAACGCGGCGGCCGCCCTGGGCGCCCCGGTCGCGGCCATCGCCGCCAGGGTGACCGCCCTCACCTTTTGCCTCTCCAAGGGCGCGGGCGCGCCCGCGGGCTCCATGGTGTGCGGCCCGGCCGACGTCATCGCCCGGGCCCGCCGCATCCGCAAGGCCCTGGGCGGCGGCCTGCGCCAGGCGGGCGTCCTGGCCGCGTGCGGCCTGGTCGCCCTGGACGACGCCGGCGGCCTGGCGCGCGAGGACGCCCGCCGGGCACGCGCCCTGGCGGCGGGCCTGGCCGCCATCCCCGGCATCGCCCTGGGCACGGATCCGCCAGACTCCAACATCGTCATCTTTGGGTTGGCGGAGCAGGAGGGGGAGGGGGAGGGGGCGGAGCGGGGTGCGACCCTCGAGGCCGGCCGCGCCCGCCCGCCCCTGACCCACGCCACCCTGGTGTGCGCCCTGGCCGAGCAGCACGGCGTCCGGGTCGCGCCCTTCCGCGGCCGCATCCGGGCTGTGACGAGTCGGGAGGTGGATGATGCGGGGATCCAGGCCGCGGTGGCGGCGGTGCGGGCGGTGGTGGAGGGGGGGTGAAAGGAAAGGTTGAGAGAAGTTTTTTGCACATTCTTGCTTTTGGAGGTGAGATGGTGGGGGGGGGATTGGAACAGAGAAAAATGGAGGGAGCCATGTTGTCACGCGCCGCCGCCATTGATGCCTCTTCCCCACCACACCATCCTATGCTCTGCCAGCCAAAGCATGGGCCTGTCGGGGGGGTGAGAGCATGCCCATGCGCCTCCCAAACAGGCGCGGGGAAGGCGCCCCCCGTGCATGGCCGACCCACCAGGCAATGCGTTGCTGCCAGTTTTGGGCGCGTTTGAAGGGGGGAAGGGGGGCTGCCTGTTCCCTGCCCCTTCGCATGAATAGAAGCATCGGCTTACGTTCTTACTTCTAGGATGCAAAAAAAGCGCGACCAGGGGCGCCTTCCCGCCGCTCTACTGCGCGCTAGGCTAGCCTCACCCTCTCGGAAAAATGCATGCAAGAGCCTGGGCGCCCTGGGCGCCACGCACGCATTTTCCTGCCTCGCCATCCCTTGAATTGGAGAGATGGTCGGGTGCGGGAGTAGATGGCGCGGCGATTAAGCACTAGTATGGCGTTTCATTGCCACGTCGGCTAGAGAGAGACCGAGCTCTCACCGTGAGCAAGAAGCGCCCATTCTCTCGCTTCGAAAAAAAAAACGCCCCCCCGTCGCTCAACCTCGCACACCTCCCCTCACTACACACACAGCCCCTCCGCCACCCGCCTTTTCCTGCCTACCCCCCCCCCCCCCCCCTCCCTCCCTCTCCACCATGTCCTGGCCCGACGCCGACCCCGGCCCCACCTCTCTCCCGGCCGGCGAGTCCTTGCTCCCCGGCCAGTTTTTGTCGTCCGCGACCGACGCGTGCCGCCTGATCCTCTCCGAGGACGGGACCCTGGCCATTTTCAAGAAGGGCGACAAGAAGGCGGCCACCACGCTCCACAAGAAAAAGAATGGGTCTATGCTGACCATGCAAGGTCAGAGAGAGAGAGGAAGAGAGAGAGCGAGAAAGGGGAGAGAGGGACGAAGCGAGCGCTGGCGCTGGCGTTCCCCAGCGCTCGCTCTCATCTCTCATCTCTCAACCCTCACACCTCTTTCCATTCATTTCTTTCTTTCACCTCACCCATTTTTTTGCAGACGACTCCAACGCGGTCCTGTACGAGGCCTCGGGCAAGCCCGCCGGCTGGGCGTCCGCGTCCAACGGCAAGGGCGCGGGCGGGGTGCTGTCCCTGACCGACGAGGGCGTCCTGCGCGTCACGGCCGCGGATGGGGCCGTCATCTACGCGTCCGACGGCAAGGGCGCGGCCATGCCGGCCGGCCCGCAAGCCGGGCCGGCCACGGTCGAGGCCGGCGAAGGCACGGTGGAGGCCGCCTCCATCGTGGAGGCCCCGCCCGCGGCGGCCACCCCGCTCGCCACGCCCAACCCTGAGGCCGCGGGCGCGCCTGTCGACATGTTTGTGGAGCAGAAGGACGCGTGGGAGGCGGACGGCCGCTGGCTGTACAAGCACGAGGTGTACGTGGTCAACAAGGGCGCCCACAACATCACCCGCCTGGACGTCGCCATCCCGGCGGAGGGCGTCACCTGGCAGACGTGGGGCTGCCACGACCGGGGCGACGGGGAGGGCTGGCGCACCTTCCAGCTGCCGGAGAGCGTGCTCGGCAACGGCGGCATCCGGGCGGGCGAGACCTACAACTTTGGGGGCGTCTTCTCCCAGGAGAAGCCGGACTTCCGCCTCGTCGTCTGGGAGGCGCCGTCGTGAGCGTGGGGGAGGGAGACGCGGCGGGCGGGCAGGGTTTCTGTCGCCCCTGAGGTGTGAGGGGAGGGGAAGAAAAAGCGGCCTTGCTTTCTTCAAGGATACGTTCAGGCTTGTATGTGGATGTGGACTCTTCTCCCTTTCCTCGCCGTATGCCCTTCCTTGGGTTCCGGAGAGACAAATAAAAAGGGGCGGCCACACATGTAGTGGCCCCGCCCCTCCCCGCGCGTGGAGAGCGCACGGCGTGTGCTGTGCACGTGCGTGGGTTAAAAATAAACATGGCGGGAGAGCCGACGTGAGGACGCGCGCGCGGAGGGTAAGGGTTGTGCGGGGAAAGTGTGGGTGCACGCCTTGTGAGCGTGTGTGCCTTGCGGGCCCCAGCCTCCGAGCTGGGGTCCCAAAAGCGTTGCATGTGGTGTGTGCGTGCGAGGGTGAGGGTGCGTGTGCAGGCACTCGGCGCTCGGCGTGTGCTCGTGTTTGTAACGACACGGACCGCTTCACGTGCGCACCTCCTTCCCATCGAAAAAGTTTGCGTCCTCCTCTTGCTCTCTCTTTCTCTCTTTCGTCTTCTCATTCTTCTCAATCCCTCCACCACGACCATGAACCGCCGCCGCGCCCTGCTGGACGCGGCCGACGAGGATGACCTCCTCCGCCTTCAGGCTGAGTTCCAGGCGGCCCGGGAGGTGCCGTGCGCGGCAGTGACGAGCGTGGCTAGAACAAGGGATGCGCCGACAGTGGCGGCGCCGCCTTCATCGCCCCCTCCCTGCCCTGGCAATGGCGCAGACCACGCGCAAAAACACGCAGAAAGTGGCAGTTGTGACGGAGGTGGCGTCACCCCGCCCCTACCGCCTCTCCTGGGCGCCGTCCGTGAGCGGGACGTGAGCGTTAGGGCGGGGGGAGCGCCGTCGTTGTCAGCCCGACCTCCTCCCCGCCCGCCTGCTCCTGGCGCGGGCGCCGCTGCCGCGCCGGCCGCCGCCTCCACGGCCGCCTTCCCGCAGGCCACCCACCGGCGCGTGTCCAAGGTGAGAGTGCATGCATGCGTAAGACGGTGCAGAGAAACAAAGAAACAGAGAGAGAGCGTGTGTGTGCGGCGACGTCGGCCCTGGCGAACCTGCCGCCTGTGACATGAGATGGTGGCGAGACAACCTCTCTCGCCACCACCCTCCGGCCGCCCGCTCCTTTTTCTTGGGATGCGGCGCGGAGGTGGAGTGGGGCGACAGGGCGGCCGCAGCGACCGCGCCCAAGGGCCTTGCTCGGGAGGTTTCCACGAAAACGTTCAACCACTTCAACCCTTCTCAATAACACAACATTTCCCTCATCACATCCAGTTTGCCCTCTCCCGCCGCGGCGGCGCCACCACCAACACGCCTCCCACCCCTCCCACCCACCCCGACCCCCTCCTGTCTATGTCATCGTCTGACATCGCGGCCGCCCAAGCCGAAATCCGGGACCGCCTGCCCGCGTCGGCGGTCGACTTTTTGCGCAGGCGGGGTGCGGCGAGGGGGGCGGCCGCGGCGCTCACGACCACGGCGCCCGCCGCACCCAAACCCGCTGCTCCCGCCGCCTCGCAGGGCCTGTGGCGGGACCGCCAGCTAGGGCAGGCAGCAGAGATGGCGTCTGCGTCTGCGCCTGCGCCTGCGCCTGCGCCTGCGTCTGCGCCTGCGCCTGCGCCTGCGCCTGCGCCTGCGTCGGCGGCGGCGGCGGCGGCTCCACCCCCCACCCCCCCTCCTCTGCGCGTCCGCTGGTCGCTGGACGGCACCACCCCGCTCGCCCTGGCCGCCCCGGCCGTCCTCCCGGCCGCGACGACCTCCATGCAGCGCGACCCGGTCCGGGTGGGCGACGCGGCCGCCCCCGGCTACACCCTGCCCGAAGCCGCCGCCCTGGCCCGGTCATCCTTGCCCGCCCAACGGGCCGCCGCAGCGGGCGTGCTGGGCGGCGTGTGTGCGCGCGTGGCGGGCGCGCTCGCGCTCACTTCCCCGCCCATCACCCTCTTTGACGGCGGCGGCGGCGGCGGCGGTGGCAGCGGCGGCGGCGGCGGCGGCGACGACACGCGCCCCACCTCCATCACCTCCATCACCATCCCTTGGCCCGCCGTCGCCGCCGCCGCCTATGCCACCGCCGTCATGCCCCTCCGCCTCCTCCTGGACGACCCGTCCCCGTCCGTCGTCGCCGCCGCCGCCGCCGCCCTGGCCGCCCTGCTCCTGCCCCCATCCGCGGAGGCCCCTGCCTGGGCCGCCGCGGCGCACGCCCGCCTGGCCGGCTCCCTGGTCCCCTCGCCCCGCGCCTGGGCAACGCGCGCGCACGCCGCGTGCGCCTGGTCGTGCCGCCCCACATCCCCTCAACGCTGCGACGCCAACGACGACCCGGGCGAGCCTGTGCCGGCGGCCGCGGCGCTGGACCCGCTCGCCGGCCTCATCCAGGCTGACCTCCTGCCGCGGGCGGCCTTCCTGCTGGCGGCGGCGACGACAGCGGCGACGGCGGCCCCATCGCCCGCCCCGCTCGCCCTCGTCGAAGCCGCCGCCAGGGGGGGTGGGGACACCGCGGCCGCGGCCCTGGCCTGCCCGGGCCTGGTGGAGGGGGTCGTGCACAGGGTGCGGGCCGGCCTGGACCAGGGCGGCCCGGGCGGGTCAGCCTCGCCTGTGCCCGCCCTACGCTGCCTGGGCTTGCTGGCCGCCGGTGGTCGGGAGGATGCCGCCGCCGGCCGCGCGGCCCTCGCCCGCGCCGGCGCCCCATCCGCCATCGCGGCGGCCGCCCTTGCGGGAGCGCAAGGCGGCGAGCGCGGGGCACCGACCGCGGCCGCCGCCCTCCGCGCCTGGCGCGCGGCCGCAGCGCTCGGCCTGGACGTCCTCCGCCTCGACGAGGCCTTCCCGGGGTTGGGGCCCCTGCTGGCGGTGGGGCCGGGCACGGACGCCTCCCCCGCCCGCCTGGCCGCGTCCACGGAAGCGCTCAACCTGGCCGCCTCCCTGGCCGCGTCCTCCCCAGCCGCGGCCGCCGCGGTCGCGGCCGACGCGGCCGCCTCGTCCCCCGACCCCACCCCGTCCATCGCCGCCCGCGACGCGCCCCGCATCGCCCACGCAGCGGCCGTCGTCGGCCTGATCGCCGCCGTCAGCGCGGCCGGCGTGGCGATGGAGGTGGACGCGCTGGCGCGGCTGGGGGAGGGGGCGATGGCGGCGTGCCTGGCCGCGGGCGCGGCCGCGCTGGAGGCCGGGGGGTGCCTGCCCGCCGGTGGGGCCGCCCTCTCTGGTGCGTGCTGCGAGCTGCTCGCCGGCCACCTGGCGCTGGCGCCCTCGCTGGCAGGGGCCGTGATCGAGGGCCTGGGGCCGGCCGCCCTGGTCGCCGCCGGGGCCACCCCGCCCGCCCTGACCGCCTGGACGCCCGCGCTCGCGTGCGCGGCCGCGACCCGCCGCCCGCCGCTCGCCCTGCTGACGGCCGCCCTGGCTGCGGACAGCAGCGGCTCCTCAGTTGGCAGCCACGCCAGCGTCGCCTTGGCCGCCTTCTGCCTGGCCTGTCCCGGCGATGAAGCGCTAGCCCTGCACGCCCTGACGGCCGCCCTCGCCCCGCGCTCCTACGCAACGCTCCTGGCCGCCGCGCACGCGCAGGTGGCTGCCCTCCCCGTCACCGACCCCGCCCTCGCTGCCGCCGCGTCGGCCTCCTCCAAGTGGCCCTGCCCGCCCGCCCCGCCCACACCCACCACCTCCGTGACCGCCCCCCTGACCAACGGGTACGCCGCCGCCTGGCTGGGCCTGGTGCCGCACGGCGGAGGGAGAGAGGAGGGGGAGGAGGGCACGGCGGCGGCGGCGGCGCGCCCGCAGCCCCCCAGCATCCTCCCCATCCCCCTGTCCACCCTGTCCGGCTCCCGCCTCCCGCCCCCCCCCGCCTGGCCGGTCCTTGATTTCGGGGACGCGGCCGCCCACGAGGCCGCCCCGCCCCGCCCCGCCGCGGGCGACGACGCCGCGGCCGCGGGCGCTGGGGCGGCTTTGCGGCTGTGGCTGGGGATGGCCGGCGTGGGAGAGGCCAGCGGGGCGGCGCCGCCACCGCCATCCATCCTCCTCCCGTCCACCCTGGACGCCCTCTTCGGCGATGCCGAACCCTGGCGGGATGCTTGGGGTCGCTGGGCGGGCGCCGCCCTCCTAGCCCGCGTCGCCTCCACGCCCACCACCCTCGCGGCCGGCCTGGCAGGCGTCGCCCCGCGCGACGCCCACAGGTGGGGTGCCTCCTTTGCGGCCGACTCGTTTGGGGACCCACTGCTTGCTCGCGGGGTGGCTGTGCTGCTGTCGAGCCTCGCCCCGGCGGCCGTGCAGGGCGAGGCCCTGGCGGCCCTGGATGAAGGGGACGCGTTGCATCTGTTGCCACCGGCCGGGGCCGCGCCTGGCGGGGTTGGGGCGTACGGGCCGGCCGGCCGGACGGCTGATTTCATGCACCGCTTGAAAGAACTTCGGGCCCGTGGGCGCCTGGACCGGTCGGTGGAGGCGGGGTCGCTGGTGGCGAGCCTGCTTTAGATCGCGCGAGAAAAGAGACGGAGGACCGAAAAAAAAGGGGTGGGTCGGGGTTGGTAGACTCCCTCCTGAGTTTGTTTTTCACATCACATCGGCCGCCTGACAAGGCGCACCACCTCAATCGTTCTCATTCCCAGCGCGCAGCAGAGACTGCTGCTGCCACCCTTGTGCGCAATGCATAAAAAAAGAAAATCGAGCGAGTTCATTATTTTTTCTGGTCATTTACAGTCTCGCTGTTCTCAACCCCCCACCCTGTTTTGGTTTTTCTTCGCCCTCTCCGCCGCCTGCTTCTTGCGCAGCCGCCCAGGGAGAGCTTTCCGCCGCTTGTTGGACGGGTCGGCAGGCGCCTCTTCCTCCGCCACCACCGCCCAGGCGGTCGGGCCGACCCTGTCGTCGTCATCGTCGGCTGCGTCGCCGTCGGCGCAGGCCAGCGGCTTGCGCGATGACTTGTACAGCCCGGGCAAGTCGGCTTTGGCCAGGGGCCTGGCCTTTTTGCGTTTCCGCAGGGGAGCGGCGGCGGCGGCGGCGGCGCCATCCTCGCCGTCATCACTAAACGAAATGCCCCCCTCCTCATCACTGTCATCATCGGACGGCACCTCCTCCTCCTCCTCCTCCTCCTCGTCAACCTCCACCTCCGTTTTCTTCTGGCGCTTTTTCTTCTTGTGCTTCATCCCATCCCCCGCCGCCTCGGCCAGGACTTGGCCGACCGCCGCCCGGCGGGCCGCTCTGGCAGCGTCCTCGATGACACCTCCACCCGCCACGTCCGGCAGCATGGCCAGCCGGGCCCGGGCCTCATCGTACGCGTCCGCTAGGCGGACCAGGTTGGGGTCGACGGCCGACCCGGCCGCGTCCAGCAGCGCCAGCAGGGGCCGCGCCAGCGGGGCCAGCGGCCGTGTGAAGAAAGAAAATGCGTGCCCGCCATCCTCCAGCCGCCCCACCCGGCCAACTCGGTGCGTGTACGTCTCCAGGTTGGGCGGGAAGTCGTAGTTGACGACGTGGCGCAGCGTGGGGATGTGCAGGCCCCTGGCCGCGACGTCGGTTGCGACCAGGACAGTGGCCGCGCCCGCGCGGAAGGCCGCCAGGGCCGCGTCCCGGGCGGCCTGGGGGCGGCCGCCGTGGAGCAAGGCCACTTTGTGCCCCGCCGCACCCACCGCCGACGCCACCGTGGACGCGGTGGCGATGCGGTTGACAAAGACGGCGACCCGGGGGCGGTGGCGGGCGGCGGTCGAGGCCAAGTTGATGGCGGCCAAGTGTTTCAGCAGCTTGCCTGCCTTCTTGTGGACCGCGCACACGTGGACGGCCTGCGTGATGACGGGGCGAGGAGGAGGAGGAGGAAGCATGGCGGTGGTGGGGAGGAGGGCGGCGGGGTCGTCGCCGGCCACCGCCTCCTTACCCTCCTCCGCCTCCTCCTTGACCACGACCTCCACCCGGTCGGGTGTCAGCCACCCCGCCGCCGCGCCGTCCACGGCGGCCGGCATGGTCGCCGACGCCAGGATGACGGTGCGGGCAGAGGGGCGCGCCCCGCCCAGCAGCAGGTCCCGGAGGCGGTCTAGCTGAGGGGCGAGGCCAGGGGAGAGGAGCTTGTCGGCCTCGTCCACCGCGACGACCGAGGTGTGCCCTGTTGTGGTGTGTGTGGATGGAGATGGGGGCAGTGAGTGGTGTGTGTGTGCTCCGGCCACGCCTCTCCTCATCCTCATGCTGTCATGCATGGCTTCAGCCGTGGCGTGCTTCACGTCAATGGGTGGCAGGGGCGGTGCGTGCGCGTGTTTGTGTGTCACGCACACACACCCCTGCTACCTCTCCGAAACTGTGAAAGCAATAAATTGCGCCAACCTCATCATCAACCGAGGCACCCCACCAAGGGGGAGAGCGCGCGCGCGCGCGCGCGCCCGCACCCTCTCCTTTTGTACGCACCCAAGTCCACCTCGCCAGCATCCACCAGGTCCAGTAGCCGCCCGGGCGTCGCCACCAGGATCGAGGCCCCCTTAATGGCTGCCGCCTGGGCCGCCTTGTCCACCCCGCCCACGACCAGGCCCGTCCTCACGCCCGCCCCGGCCCCGCCGCCCCGGCGCAGGCCGGTGCACACGGCCGCCACCTGGGTGGCCAGCTCGCGGGCGGGGACGAGGATGACGGCGATGGGGCGGCACAGCGAGGACGAGGCGGGAGGAGGGGCGGCCATCAGCCCCTTTCTCTTCTCCGCCGCGGCGGCCGCCGCGGCTGGCACCGCAAAGGCCAGCGTCTTACCCGCCCCGGGCGCCGCGACCGCCAGGGCGTCCCTGCCCGCACAGGCCGCCGCCCACACCCCGGCCTGCACCGCCGTGGGCGGCCAGGCCCCGCCCGCCTTGGCCAGGGCCGTGTAGACGGGCGTCAGCCGGGCGGCCAGGTGGGCCGCGGCGGACGCAGACAGGGTGGTCGCCTTTGCCCTTCGGCCGGGCGTTGGCTGGTGGTGCGCTGCCTGGTCGCCGCTCGCCCCGTTGACCGGCAGGACACCCACGCCCGTCGACAGGCGACGCGCTCTCGGCTCGGGCGAGGTGGGTGCCGCCGCCGCCGCCGCCGCCGCTTCAAGAGCCGCCGCCACCCGCCGCGCTTTCACCACCCCCTTCCCAGGCGGGCCGCCCGTGGGAATGACGGTCGTCGCCGCGACCGACCGCAGCGTGGCCGCCCCGGCCGCCGCGGCCGCCATGGTCGCCGCCGAGGGTTTGGGGACCAGCAACTGGGGGGCGACATGGTCGTCCGGGCTCCACGCCAGGTCGTCGTCGTTCAACTGAGAAACACATGAAGGTGTGAATGAAAAAGAGAGAGGCCGGCCCGGTGGCTAGCCGTCGCGTGCTGCACAGGGGTTGGGCGGCCCCAGCCAGGCCTCGCCCTCTCACCGCCCTCCCCCACACCAACTCACCAGCGGGGCCGCCCCATAGCACATGCCCTTGCACATGCGGCGGGCGCCCTTGCGGCCGTACTTGGGCCGGTCCCGCTTGCTTTTCTTATCGTCGCCGTCGACGGCGCCGCGGTCGCCGCCGCGCCGGTCGCTGCGCTCATTGCGCTTGCCCACCGATGTCCGCCCCTCTGCCTTCCGGGCCTTCTTGGCCGCCTTGCGGGCGGTGTAGTCGACTCCCATGGTGAAGGGCTGAGTGCGTGTGTATGTGCTGGAGCGAGTCGGGGTACTAGCGACGACCACAACTGAAGAATGAACAACGAGAAAAAAAATTATGTCTGCTCCTCCACATTCTGACAAAAGTAGGGGACTTCACCGCTTACATTCGCACGCGGCGCACCCTTGTCCAGAGGCCGCGACAGCTCGCCTGCGAGCACGTTTACCCGCACACGTTTGCCTCCTGCTGCTCCGCAAGAGGCGCAACGCGTGCTTCATCGCCACCTCGGCTCATCATCACCCCCCTGCGCAGGCACGGGTCGATCTCTCTGCGCCGCTCTCTTTCTCTCTCTCTTGTCCTCTGGGAATCCGTCTCCGCCCCTCCACGCACCACCATGGCGAAACGGGGGGCAGGTCTGCGCGAGCAGGTAAGCAAGAAAGAGAGAGTGTGTGTGAGGGAGAAGTGGGTGCGTGCTTTCCGAAAACAAGAGACGCTCCGTCGATCGCCCCCGGGCACGCCCCTCTCTCTCTCTCCCGCGCCGCGCGCCCGTGTGGGCCCGGGCACGCACCACGGCACCAGGCTGGACAGGCACACACTGATGGTAGCTCCGGCTCCTGGCCGGGCGTGCGCTGGCAGCCATCTCGGCCGGGTGTGGAGTGCCGCACGCGCGCTCTCTCGCCCCACCCGCCGCCGCCTCACTTTCTCGACCTCTCTCGCTCGCTCTCTCACCCTCCCACACGGGACCCCCACGCCCCCCCTTTCATCCCCTCCCCCAGGACCTGGCCACCCTGGACCCGTCCACCCTCACGCCCCTGTCCCCGGAAGTCATTTCCCGGCAGGCCACCATCAATATCGGCACCATCGGCCACGTCGCGCACGGCAAGTCGACGGTCGTGAAAGCCGTGTCGGGCGTGCAGACGGTGCGCTTCAAGAACGAGCTGGAGCGCAACATCACGATCAAGCTGGGCTACGCCAACGCCAAGATTTACAAAGCCGCCGACCCGGGCGTGCCCCGCCCGCGCTGTTACCGGGCGTACGGGTCCTCCAAGGAGGACAGCCCGCCCTGCGACGTGCCCGGCTTCGAGCACACGCGCATGGACCTCGTCCGCCATGTCTCATTCGTCGACTGCCCGGGCCACGACATCCTGATGGCCACCATGCTCAACGGGGCGGCTGTCATGGATGGCGCCCTACTACTGGTCGCCGCCAACGAGCCGTGCCCCCAGCCCCAGACCTCGGAACACCTGGCCGCCGTGGAAATCATGCGCCTGCGCCACATCCTGATCTTACAGAACAAGGTCGACCTGGTCTCGCCCGCGACGGCGGCCAACCAGGCCGACGCGATCACCGCCTTTGTGCGGGGCACCATCGCCGAGGGCGCGCCCATCCTGCCCGTCTCCGCCCAGCTGCGGTACAACATTGACGCGGTGTGCGAGTACCTCATCAAAAAAGTGCCCGTCCCGGTGCGGGATTTCACTTCCCCGCCCCAGATGATCGTCATCCGCTCCTTCGACGTCAACAAGCCGGGCGCGGAGGTGGAGGACCTGCGCGGCGGCGTGGCGGGCGGGTCTATCCTGCAGGGCGTGCTCCGTCTGGGCCAGGAGGTGGAGGTCCGGCCCGGGATCGTGACAAAGGACGCCGACGGGCGCACCGCGGTCGCGCCCATCTACTCGCGCATTGTCTCCCTCTTTGCCGAACAGAACCCGCTCCAGTACGCGGTGCCCGGCGGGCTCATTGGGGTGGGCACGACCGTCGACCCCACGCTCACCCGGGCGGACCGCCTGGTGGGCCAGGTCCTGGGCGCGGTGGGCGCCCTGCCGGACGTGTACACTGAGCTGGAGGTCAACTTCTTCCTCCTCCGCCGCCTGCTGGGCGTGCGGACGGCGGGCGGGGAGAAGGCGGGCAAGGTGGCCAAGCTGGCCAAGCAGGAGGTGCTGATGCTCAACATCGGGTCCTGCTGCACGGGCGCCCGGGTGGCCGCGGTCAAGGCCGATCTGGCCAAGCTGGTGCTGACCGCGCCAGTCTGCACGAGCGCGGGCGAAAAGGTGGCCCTGTCCCGGCGGGTGGAGAAGCACTGGCGCCTGATCGGGTGGGGCCAGATCAACGCGGGCACAAAGCTGAACCTGCCGGAGCGGCCGGGGAAGTGAGGAGGAATGATGGAGGCGTGTGTTGTGGGGGCGGCGCGGGGGGGAGGGGGGGGGGGGATGAGATTTGCGCCCTCCTGTTCTTGTCTTTGTCTTGGAAAATGGCACACGCTCTGATCTTGCCTCCAAAGTTTCTCGCCTAACAACACAACGCACACCCACACGCCAATGGCTTGGCGCGCGCACTGCGCTTCCCGCCCCCCCCCCCCCCTCCACCCCCACCCTGCCTCTCTTTCTTCATCACCCCTCTGCCTCCGCCGCCGCGCAGGACGGGCACACCCACCGCCCCTTGGGCGCCTCCCTTAGGCCCACGCACTCGTAGTGGAACCACTCCACCGCGCAGTCCGGGTTGTCGCAGGCAATCATCTCGCCAAAGGACACGCGGGCGCAGGTGCAGTAGACCGGTTCCGCCGGGTCGAGCGACCCGCCCCCGCCGCCCGTGGCGCCGCCGCCGCCGCCGCCATCCGCCGCGCCGCCGCCGCCACTGGGGCCCGCCGCCGCGGCCGCGGCGGGCGGGGCCTTGCGAGCCGGCGCGGCCGCGCCCCCGCCCCCCCTTGCCGCCTTCTTGTGCGGCGCGGCCGATGGCAATCCTGCCGCGACCGCGGCCGCCCACCCGCCCGGCGGCAGCCCCGCGCCGACCCGGTCGCTCACCAGCTGGGCATCAAAGGCGGCCAGGTCCGTGTCCAGGCGCCGGATGCGGGCGTCCACGTAGTCGTACACCTGCTGGGCGAGCTGGGCTTTCTCGTTGCAGTAGTGGAGGACCTGGGAGGAAGGAGAGAGGGGGTTGTGTGTGGGGAGGGGGAGACGGTGAATGATGAGGATGGGACCGGAGCACGCTCTCCCCCTCACACCCTCCCTCCCTCCCTGTTTCCGTACCTGCTTCATGTCCGCATCCAGCCGCTCCCGCATGGCCTGCAGCTCGGCCTCCCGGGAGGTGCGCTTCCCGCCAGACGCGGCAGCAGCGGCGGCGGCCGCGTCGTTGGCCTGCAATGAGAGAGAGAATGGGTGTGGCGTTGAGCTGCAGGCCCAGGAAAAGATGTCGGCGGGCTGGCGCAGGGTGCTCTCTGGCTGTCTCTGGGGTAGAGCGCGTTGGGACATGCAGGCGGTGGGCGGGGAGAAGCGCTTTTACGACTTTCTCGCCACCAATTCGTCGCCGCCGCCGCTCGTCTCTCTCTCTCTCTCCGTCTCCGCCCACTCTCTCACTCACCGCCTTGCCCCCATTCAGCAGGCAGGTCCGGGCATCCAGGTCGGCCTGGCGCTGCAGGGCCGCCGCCTTGGCGTCCAGCTCCCGCATCAGCTGGAAGGTGCGCCGCAGTTCGGCCGGCAGCTCGGCGACCGACTCGACAAAGGCCTTTAGGTAGGCGGGCGCGGAGGCGGCCATGGTGTGGATGAGACGGATGCGCGGTGCGTGTGTGTTCGTGCGAGGCCTGACGCGCGCTGCGTGCGCGGTGTGTGCGTGTGCCCGGCGCTGCGCCCCGAATGTGTGTGAGTCGAGGGCTCACTCTGCCTTACACCCCCGCCTCTCTATTCTAGTACCGCCCCACCGCCCTGAGGAATCGCGTCCAGCGCGGCGCAATACGCGTCCGGCAGGTGGTCCACCGCCGCGTCCGTCGTCAGCAGTAGGCGGGCAAACGTTTCCCGGGGCGCGGCGAGGAGGAGGGGGGTGGCGCGGGCCGCGGCCGCGGCGGCCGCCCCCGCCGCGGCCTCCGGGTCGGCCACCCCCGCCGCGGCCGCCTCGCCCTCGCCCCCGCCCGCCGCGCCCGCCGCGCCCGACGCGGCCCGGGCCAGCTCGCCGGGGGGCAGGACCCACAGGATGCGGCCGGCCACCAGCAAGGGTTCCGGGTGCGGGCCGGGCGCGGGCGCCGGACTGTCGGTGGGCGGCGGGGGTGGAGGGGAGGAGGGCCGCGGCCCGGCTGCCCCGCGCCCGCGGCCTCCACCCCCGCGCCCGCCATCCGCCTCCACCACCTCCACCTCCGCCCCCGCCCGCCGGCTGCTGGCCACCGGCCCCGCAGACCCAGCCGCCGCCGCCGCGACGGCCGCTGCCGCGGTGGCGGCCGCCTCACCCGCGGCAGCGGCGCGCGCCCCGCCCCGCCCCCACCCCTCCTCCCCCAGCGCGAGGGCCGCGATCGCGCCCAGCCCCGCCCCGCCCGCCGGGCCCAGTGGTGGTGGTGGCGGGGGTGGTGGCGCCGGGGGTGGTGGCGGGGATGGCGCCACAACAGCCGCCGCCGCCGCCGCCAGGTCAGCCACCGCCCGCCCCAGCCCCACGGCCGCGTGCCCCAGCCCGGCCGCCGCGGTCAAGGTCGGCGAGGCGGCTCCCAGTTCCAGGAGGGCGCCCTCCACGGACGCGACCGACAGGCGGGGCACGCAGTCGGCGCCCAGGACGACGGACGTGACAAAGGGGTCCACCGCCTCAGCCAGGGCGGGCGTGAAGACGGCGGCCGGGCCCACGCAGATGGCGGAGACGCGCCCCAGGCCGTCGACCCCGCCGCTGTCGACCAGCAGGGCCGCCAGGATGGTCGCCACCCCGCCGCCCATCGAGTGGCCGACCACGACGACCGGCCAGCCCGGGTGGCTCACCGCCGCGCCCGCCAGCGCGCCGGCGGTCGCGCAGTGCACAAAGGTGGCGGCCGCCAGCATGCCCGCGTGGGCGCCGCCCTCGACGCCCAGGAGGCAGACCTCGACGGCCTCTGCCGCCAGGTTTGACAGGGCGTCCGACGCGCCCAGCGTGCCGCGGACGGCGATGACGATGGCCCGCAACTCCGGGTCGGCCGCCACAAAGTGGGCGGGGCGGTGCAGGGCGGCCGCCCAGTGCGTGGCGAGGAGGTGACCGGCCGCGGGGTCAAGGCCGGCGAGGCCCGCGGCCGCGGCGCTGTTGGCGCCCGCCGACGCGCCCGCGGAAGCGTCAAACTCGGTCGCCCGGCCGAGCGTGTGCATGCGGGCATAGGCGGAGACGGACGCGAGGTGGCCTGCGGCCGCAGCGTAGCCGTAGGCCGCCCTGGAGAGGGTGGCGGCCCGGGCCAGGGCGGCCGCGGGCGGGTAGGGCGAGGAGGGGGCAGCCAGCTCCACCCGGCCGGCCGCCAGGGCCCGCACGCCGTCCGCGAGGGCGGCCGCATGGCGGGATGCCAGCACGACCAGGGCCCCCGGGTCCAGCGCTGCGGGCAGCAGCGCCCACGCCCGCCGCCGCCTGGCCGCCCCCGCTAGCAGCGCCACAAACGCGCGCAGGGCTGCGAGGCGGCGTGCCGCCTCGCCCGCCCGCCGCGCCCGGGCTGCGGCCTCCACGTCCGAGGCGGCAACGGCGGCGGCGGCGACCGCGGCGGCGGCTGACGCGGCTTCAGGCGACACGGATGCGCCGCCGCTGCCGCCATCCCCCCCCCCCCTCCCCAGCCGCACCCACCGCCGGCGGCGGACCAGGTCGCCCACCCGCTGCGACGCCCGCCCGCCGGGGCGGTCCGCTCCCACCACCCGCGCCCACGCACTCCCGTACGCCCACCCTTCCTCGTCCGTGTGGTCGGTCAGAGAGACCGCCCACCCGCGGGCGGGGGAGGGGGCGTGGGTGAGGAGCGGGATGGGGTCGCCGGCGTCGTCGCTCCAGACTGGGCGTTCCAGGGGGCCGGGGCCTTGCCTGGAGAGGGGGGAGTAGGGATGATGGGATGAGATAAGAGAGGAGAGAGCCGGGGCGAGTGTGCGCGCTTCCTCTTCCTATCAAACGCACACACACTCACCATCCAAAGCCGTAGAAGCGCTGGTTCTCCCAGGCCTCGTCCGGGCCGCGGCCGGTGGTGGGGCCTCCGAGCGAAGAAGTGCGTGCGAGTCGAGGAGATGATGGGGGCGGGGTGGTTGATGGTTGTGGGCTGGTCCTGGCAGCCGCCGCCTCACCTCTCCCTCCACCAGGCCCGGGATCATCTCCACTCCGTCCGGGCGGTGGCACGGCATGGCCTGCGTGGGAGTAGCGGCTGGCCATTCGGGAGAAAAAGAGCGGGGCTGCTGCTTCTTTGCCTAGGCCATGCGAATGTGACCGTCTGGTTTTTTTCGTGTGCCCGGGGACGAAAGGGAGGCGGGTTCCGCGGTCCGGTCGCCCCGCGTAAGGAGAGAGCGATGATACGTGTGCGCGTGATGCGTTCACGTCTTGGAGAGCGCAGGGCGCGTGTGCCGAAAGTCGCGTCTGTGCGAGTTTTTTTTTTTTTTTTTTTTTTTTTTTTTTCAGAAACGCGCGCTCATTGTTTTTTCCCTCTCACATCATTTTTTTAGCGCGCCTCCTCCGCGTCTCCTCCTGCTCCCGCAGACCGGCTCAGCTACAGCACCAAGCCTTTCAGCCTCTCAGCATTTCCACACACGCGCACACGCTCCTTGAAGAGGAGTGCGCGTGCAGCACTCAAACCCATGCACGCTCTCCACCTGTGGCCGACGGCCGCTCCTCGCCCGCTCGCTGTTCCTCCTCCTCGCAGCGCACCCGCGCCCCGCCCGCCCCGATCAATGGCTGGCCAGGTAGTACAGGCGACGCCCGTGACTGACAGGTACAAAAAGAGAGCGGGAGCGAGCGCGAAATTGCGGACCCTCTCTCTCTTCTCTCAGACACTGCGCTCGACATCATCGCTCCATCTCCCCATCCATCTTTAAAATCTCCTCACCCCCGACACAGCACGCCCGTCGAGTCCCTGGGCACCCTCCGCCCCGAGGTGGAGGCCGCCATCGCGGCCGCCCTCCCATCCCCGCTCTCGGCCTCCGACCTGGGCGACCTGGGCGGCCGCGCGACGGCCGCCCCCATCGTCGGCAAGGTGCGGGACACCTACACCCTGGCCTCCGACCGCCTGGCCCTGGTCACCACGGACCGCCTGTCCGCCTTTGACCGGGTCCTGGCCTCCATCCCGTACAAGGGCCAGGTCCTCAACCAGACATCCGCCTGGTGGATGGGCGAGGCGGTCCGGGCGGGCATCCTGCCGGCCACCGCCCTCCTGGCCGTCCCCGACCCCAACGTTTCCCTCATGGCCCGGTGTGCGGTCTTCCCCGTCGAGTTCGTCGTCCGGGGCTTCTTGACGGGCTCCACGGACACGTCCCTGTGGACGCACTACGCCCGCGGCGAGCGGGAGTACTGTGGCAATGTCTTTCCTGACGGGCTGGTCAAGAACCAACGGTAAAAAGGGGGTGAGGATTAATGGGAGAGTGAGAGAGGTGAGCGGGTGGCCTCTCTTCTCGGGTTCCCACCTCATTTTTCTCATCCATCACACAGCCTCGCCACCAACGTGATCACGCCCACCACCAAGGCCGCCGACCACGACGCCCCCATCTCGCCCGCCCAAATCCTGGAGCAGGGCCTGATGACGGAGGCCCAGTGGGAGACCGCGTCCAAGGCCGCCCTGGACCTGTTTGCGTTTGGGCAGGCCACCGCGTCTGCGCGTGGCCTCCTGCTCGTCGACACCAAGTACGAGTTTGGGCTGCACCCGGCCACCGGCGCGGTCGTCCTGGTCGACGAGGTGCACACGCCCGACTCGTCCCGGTACTGGCTGGCCGACACGTACGCCGCCCGGGCGGCCGCCGGCCAGGAACCCCAGTCCATCGACAAGGAATTTGTGCGGCTGTGGGTGCGCGCGCGATGCGACCCGTACAGGGACGCCGCCATCCCGGCCCCGCCGCCGGCGCTGGTGACCGAGCTGGCCCGTCGCTACATCACCCTGTACGAGATGATAACGGGGGCCGCGTTCGTGCCGGCCCCGCCGGGTGAGGACGTGAATGCGCGCATGCGGGGCGCGGTCGGCGCGGCGCTCGACAGGATGGACGGGAAATGAGGGATGGTATTTTGTTTGTTTGCAATCCCTCCCTTTCACGTCACGGCTTCCACGGCGGCGGCCCGCCACCCCCTTTCTTCTTCCAGTCCGGGTCGTTGTCCCCCCTCGCCCACCCGGTCAGCCCCCCCCACACCTTCCCCGGCAGGGCCGGCAGCCCCTCCAACAGGTCAAACACTTCCAGCAGGTCGGCGTTGGCGGCCCGCATGCTGCCGTCCTTGGTGGGGATGCCCCGGATGGGGGCCAGCCGGCGGCGGACAGCGTCCATGGTGCCCTGGAGGATGGACTTTTCGGTGAGGCGCAGGCGGGCAGCCAGGACCTGGCGGGGCGACAGGCCGGGGCGTTGCAGCATCTTGGTGTCCTCCTCCGCGGGCCCCTCGTACCCGGCCAGCCGGTCCCGGCACTCGCCCAGCAGAAGTTGGAGGACCTCGTACTCATTGGTCGCGGACACGGGCGTGTCGGCCGTGAAGGAGACGGCGGCCAGGGCGGCCGCGTCCGCCACGCGGGCGAGGCGGAGGTAGGCCAGCAGGCCGAGCGGCATCCGGTCGGCCGCGATGGGGAAGGGCTGGCGGGACGGCGCGTAGCCCAGGGAGCCCAGGATGGCTTCCTTGGCCTCCCGCAACCGGTCCGCCGGGACCAGGCCCACATCCACGGTCAGGCAGTCGGCCGGGTTGGCGCCGGGGGTCGCCTCGAACAGGGCGCCCGCCGACAGGGCGAGCTCGCCCGAGGGGCGGCCGTCGGCCAGGGCGACCGCCTCGCCGGGCGTGTACGGCCGGCCCGCCGTCAGGACGGCCGCGCCCGAGTCGGGCTCGTAATCCAGGGACGCCCCGTCGGGGGAACCCGTGCGGGCGGCACCGCCGATGAGGGGCAGCAGGGCGAAGCAGCCGGCGGCGGGCAGGTAGGCCGCCCGGGCGAGGACGACCGAGACGGCCGCCCGCCAGGCCGCGCGCGCGTCGGCCGGGGTGGTGGCCGCGCCGCCGCCGCCGCCGCCGCCCAGGCCGGCTGCGACGGCGCGGCCTTCCAAGCCCGCCCAGGCCGCATCTAGCGCGGCATCCCGTGCACGAGCTTCCGCCAGGGTCGGCGACCCCCGCAGCAGCGCCGCCCGCTCAGCGTCCGGCCACAGGATGGGCGTGTCGGTGGCGGGCGGGAGCGAGCGGAGCAAGGGCGCGGACGCCGACGCCGCGCCGGTCCCACGCTCCGCGACCAGCCACAGGGCTAGCGCGCCGATCTCATCTGCGTCGGTCGCCATCTCGCCGACGACAGGGTGCTCCCGGGCGTCGACGGCGGTGACGGCCAGGTCGCCAGGGATGGTGAGGAGGACCTTTGTTTTAAGGAAAAGCAGAATTTGATTTGTGTGGAGGTGTGTGTGTGGGGGGGGGGGGGGGAGGGTCTGTGTGTATGCCTGGAGTTGAGCTGACGGTCGTGGGCCCCCAGGGAGCGCACGATTTTTGCCGAGTACATCCCCGCCCGGGCGGTCTCATCACGGCCGGCCGAGAGAAGACGACGACAAAAAAACAGGCGAGGTTTTCGAAGGGGTCCGGTTTCCTCCCCTCTCTGCTGCCAACTCTCTCACCTCTCCCGCCTTGACAGCCCTCGTCGTGACCAGCCCGCCGCCCGCGCCCGGCTCTACCGCGCCCAGTGGCAGCCCCTTGCCCGCTAACCAGGTCATGAGCGCGGCGGGCGCGCCATCGTCCGGGCCGGCGGTCAGGGTGATGGAGGAGGTCGGGGAGGCGTCGGCGAGCATGCGGCGGGGTTGGTGAGGGGCGGCACGCCGGCGCAGCTGTGCGGGCGACGCGGTGGTGCGGGGCACCACTGCACATCGGGGTGGGCGCGTTGCTGGCAGGATGAGCATGGTGGGTGCTGGGGTGGGCGAGACACGGGCCGCTTCTTTGTTTTTTTATTCTGAACTCGGCTAGCATTGCACTCCTCTTTCCTCTCTCCCATCCACCTTTTCCCCCGACCGCCCCCCCCCCGCCCCGCGGGGGGTGCGACCGTCCCAGGCACACACGCAAGCGCGCTCGCCCACTCTCTAAACGCAGCATGGCCGCCCTCCACCCCCTCCAGGACGACCCCCTCCTCCACGCCCCGGACACGCCCGTCGCGGCTGCCGAAGCGCCTATCCAGGCGGACGGCGACCGGCCTCCACGCCTCCACCTCAACGCTGTCGAGGGCGGCCTCGCCGCGGCTGGGCTGGCCCCGGCCTCGCCTGGGCGGGCCGAGAAACGGCTGGTGAGTGGTGGGTGGGGATGGGAGGGGGAACGGGGGGCACAACGAGCCAATCAATCGGTAGTAAATCCAGAAAGAGGGACCGGGCGCCCCCACGGCCGCGCGCGCGCACGCGGCCGGGTGTTGCCCCTTCTCCTCTGAAAATGGCAACGGCCCGGGCGGGCGTCCTGCCGCCCGCCGCTCACACATTCCACACGCCTTTCTTTGGCGATGGGGCTTTGCTGGGTCTTGGGTGTGTGAACTGGAGGGCGGGCCGGGCGTAACCTCTCTCGCCAGGGCGGAGATAGTTTTTTTTATTTTTTCATCCTCGTCCGGTCGAGGGGTCGGATGAAGGTGAGGTGGCGTGGGGGTGGTTGGTTTCTCGGCCACGCTACCACAACAAATTCACGTGCCCCATTTTCCTTCTTCTATTCTACACAGGCTGCTGCCCTTGTCCTACGCGACGCCCTGATGGACTGGGGCTCGCACATGAGCATGGCGGCCCGGCGGGTGGGCGACGCGTGAGCGGAGTTTTTTTTCATCCCTCGCCGACGCACCCCTTCGTCCCATCTTTTTCCTTTTTTCCCGCCAGCCTTCCGAACAAACAGAGCACGCACTCCCTACGGAGCCGACCTCAACACAGCCTCACACGATGACGATTGATTCATCCCTTCTGTGTGTGTGTGTGTGTGTGTGTACATCATAAGCGCGCAAGAAAAGTGTGAGTCTTTTGACCCCCCCCCCCCCCCCCCTGCCAGCCCATTTCATTTCCCCCGTCGTGTAAAACAAGAGACAGCGACACTGTGCTGTACTGATCGATTCCATCCAGAGCGACGCGCGCGCGTGTTTCTCATTGTTGGCAGGTGATGTCGGCTTCGAAGGCAGGGAGAAAAAGCGAGAAAAAGAGAGTGAGACAATACAAGAGTTGGCGCCGTGTTCAGGCCATGTCATGTCCACGCAGCTCGCCGCCACCAAAACCGGCCAGGGCTCGTCAATTGCTGTCGACTATTCGAGCCAAAATTTTCCGATTTTTTGGCCCGGAAGGCGGGCGCGCGTGGGCGTGACAGAGATCAACTGGCCTACGCGGGTTCATTTCTCTTGGGGTCGTCGGGCTGCACACTCAAACCCAACCGCATTCCCCATTCCAATACTACCAGGGGTCATCAATCGTCGTCGGCTATTCGAGTAATTTTTTTAGATTTTTCCAGAGTTTGTGATGGACCGGAAGGCGGGCACGCGAAAAGTGGGGGGAGAGAGAAGGCGCGTGGAAGAGAGAGAGAAGAGAGACTCGCGCTTCACACTTTGGGCGGGCGAGCTCACGACGCGTGCGCCCTGCATGGCGTGGTAACAGCCCCAGCGGGAATTCCAGCCAATGCTGTCCCCCCTCGCCCCGTTCACGGCGTGCCTGGCCCGCCGGCGACAGGCTTCGTGGTGCGAAACCAGAGAACACGCCGCGAGCTAGTAAGAAAAAACGCCGCGCCGCGCTGCGCCTGCCGTCTTCTTCACGCCCCCCCCCCCACCACACACGCACACCCGTACAGCACTCCCACCCTCACAGCCCTGCGCACTCTGATCAGCACCACGCCTGCTGCAGGCGGGCGTGGAGAGAATGGTGGCGAGGCCGCAGCAGCGTCTGCAACCGATTGGAGCGCCGCCGCCCCGACCTTGCCCCCAGTAGACCTCGCCGCCGCCACCCTCCTCCCGGACGCCTCCACCCCCGTCGCCGCCGCCGCGGACGCCTTGCAAGCCCTGCACGCCGCGACAGGCCTGCCCTGGTGGGCGACTCTACCCCTGGCGGCTGTCGCAGTGCGCGCAGCGCTGTCCCCCCTGGCTCTAGCCAGCGCTCGGTCCGCGGCGGCCGCGGGGCCGCTGCTGCGCGAGGCACGCAGGATGGAGGGAGGCGGTGGTGGTGGTGGTGGTGGTGGTGGCGACGCTTCCACAACCCCGCCACCCCCACGCGCCGTGCTGGCAGCCTTCAACCGCCTGCGGGCCGCCGCGGCCGCCCCGCACCCGGCCTGGATCCTGGCCGCGCCCCTGGCCCAGCTGCCCATCCTGGCCGCGGCGCTCCTGGGCGTGCGGGCCATGGCGGGCGGCGACTGGCCGGGCCTGGCTGATGGAGGGGCGCTGTGGTTCCCAGACCTGACGGCGAGGGCCGTGGAGGTCGGGAGCGCGGTCGTCGTGGATGGCGGGAGTGGCAGCACCAGCGGCGGCCCTGGCGCCTTGCTCAACCCGTCCTCGTCCGCCCTGGTCGCGCCCTGTGGCCCCGCGGGCGCCGCCTTGCCCGCCGCTGTGGCGGGCACCCTCCTGGCCGCCGCCGCCGTTGGCGCTGGCCGGGCCGCCGCCGCGGGGTCCGGCCTGGCCCGCCACCTGCGCCTGGGCGTGGAGTGGTGCGCGCTGCCCGCGTTCCTCGCGGCGGCCGCCCTGCCCCAGGGGGCGGCCCTGTACTGGGCGGCGTCGTCCGGGGCGGCCGTCGCGCAGAGCCTGGCCCTGCAATCGGAGGCCGGCCGGCGGCTGGTCGGGCGGGGGATGGGGCTGCCGGCCAGCGTGGCGGCGGCCAAGCTGAAGGAAGAAGAAAAAGAAAAAGAAAGAGAAAGAGGAGGAGGTGAGAGCAGCGCCAGCGCGCCACCTCCACCTCCTCTCGCCCTTGACCCCGCCGCCGCTGCCGCCGCCGTCGCTGCCGCCGGCCCGGCCGGCCCCCACCTGGTCGCCGCCGCCAGCGCACGCGCCGCGGGCGACAGCGCCGCCGCCCGCGCCGCCGCCGCGGCCGCGACGGCCGCCGCCCCGGGCGACCCGCGCGCCTGGTTTGCGCTTGGCCAGCTCCGCGCGGGCGGGCGGGACTGGGGCGGGGCGGGGGAGGCGCTGGGGCGGGCGGTCGACCTGCTGACCAATGACCAGGCCGCCCCCGTTCCGGGCCTGGCCAGCCGGTCCCCCGCCTGGGCCGCCCTGGCCGCCCGGGCGCACCTGGCCCGGGGCGTGGCCCAGGCGATGCAGGGCGAGGTCGGCCCGGCGGCGGCCTCCTTTGCGGCGGCGGTGGGGGCGGCCCGGGCGAGCGAGGGGGTGGCGGATGATGCGGCCCTGGTCACCGCCACCGCCGCCGCCCGCGCCGCGTCCCAGCCCATGCCGCCGGGCGCGGCGTTGATCGCCCGGGCGCACCTGGCCCGGGCAGCCGCGCTGGCCGAGGACGGGCGGCTGAAGGAAGCCCTCGAAGCAGCGCAAGCGGGGGCCGCCCTGGAGCCAGCGGCGGTGGAGACGCATGTGCGGGCGCTGGAGAGGCTGGTGGGCGAGGCGGGTGGGAAGGAGGAGGCGGGCAAGTAGTGGCAAGCATGTAGCAGCACAGGTTGAAGAAATGTGAACGGCTATGTGAGCGTAATCGGCTCTCTTCATTCCCATTCTTTCTTCGCGTGCCATCCTCATCCTGGACGCGTCACGTCAGGCTGGTTCACCGCTTAGAGCCTCTCCAGCTCTCCCTCACAGTCCTGCGTGCAAATGCGCGGCACTCGTGCGCGTGCGTGGTTGCGTGAGTAAAACAAAATGATGGCGGTGCCTGCCCCTCCTCCCCAACCCGCCCGCGCGCCTCCTCTCCTCATCGACGGCTCCATCCACGAGGGCGGCGGCCAGATCGTGCGCAACGCCCTGGCCCTGGCCGCATGCTCGCCTGGTCGCCGCCCCCTGACCATCACCTCGATCCGGGCAGGCCGGCCGAAGCCGGGGTTGCGGCCCCAGCACGTGGCGGGCCTGCGCCTGGTGGCGGCCCTGTCGGCCGGGGCCGCCCTGGCCGGCTGCGAGGTCGGGTCGACAGAGCTGGCCTTCATGCCCGGCGTGCTGACCGGGGGCCCGCACGTTGCGGACGCCGGCACGGCCGGGTCGACCATGCTGATGGCGCAGGCCGCGTTGCCAGCCGCCCTCTTGGCGGCCGGCACCCCCACTTCGAGACTCATGACCACTCTCGACCTACGCGGCGGCACCGACGCGGCCATGGCGCCGCCCGCGGATTATGCCGCCCTGGTCCTGCTACCGTCCCTGCGCCGGGCGTGTGGGGTGGAGGTCAGCCTGGACATCGTGCGCCGCGGCTTCTTCCCACGGGGGGGCGGCCATGTCAGGGTGAGCGTGCGCGGGCTGCTGCCTGGGCAGGCGTTGCCCCCGCTCACCTTTGACCGCCGCCCAGGCGACGCCGTCGCCTCCATCTCCATCACCGCCGTCCATGCGGGCCGAGTTAAGGCAGGGTCGGTGCAGGCGGCTGTGGAGGCACTGGTGGCCGCGTTGAGAGCGGGCGGCGGCGGAGGAAACCTCCCCGCCTCCCCAACCACCTCCATCTCTTCCCTCCCTCCGGCCGCCGCCACGGGCGACGGCGGGTCGCTGACGGCGGTCGCGACGACGCGGTCCGGCCTGATATTCGGCGCCTCCTCCGCCCTCACCCCCAAGGACGACCCCGTCGCCCTCGGCACCCGCCTGGGCGCCGAGCTCGCGGAGGACTGTCAGAGCGGCGGCAGTGTTGACCGCTGGCTGGCCGACCAGCTCGTCATCTTTGCCGCCCTCGCGGCGGGGACGTCACGGTGGAGCACGGCGACCCCGCCCACCCCGCACGCCCGGGCGGCCATGGCGGTGGCGGCAGCCGTGACGGGGGCCGTCTTTTCAGTGCGCGAGGCGCCCCAGCCTGGTGCTTGGACAGTCGAGTGCGTGGGCGCGTGCGTCCAGGCGGGGCAGCAGCAGGGGTAGCGGTGTGCGTGTGCGTGCGTGTATTAATATAGTTCTTGGGGCGCGCGCGCGGGGGGAAATCACACACACATCATCACCCGGCCAGCTCCCCGCCGTCCCACAACGCCCGCACCGGCGCGCCCGCGGCCGCCCGCGCCAGCGCGCCGGCCACCCCCGCCCGCACCGCGGCCGCCACCACCTCCACCCCGGGCGCCGCGTCCACGGCCACCCACTCACACCCGCCCGCCCCCCGCGCCCGCATCCCGTCAAACACGCCCCGCACCCGGGCCAGCATGGCGGGCTCCTCGTACCGTTCCTCCCCAAACCCGCCCCGGGCCGCCGCGGCTGCGGGGGCCAGGTCCAGGTAGAGCACGGCGTCCGGAGCGGGCAGCCCCGCATCCGGCGCGGCCGCCCAGGCCTCGCCCAGCCCGCCCACCCCCTTGGCCGCCGTAAAGGCGACGCCGGAGAAGGCGTACCGGTCGGCGACGACTGTCTGCCCCCGCCCCAGAGCGCCCAGCAGGGCGGCCCGCTTCTCCCACCGGTTGGCCGAGAAGAGCAGGTGGACCGCCCCATCATCCAGCTCGGCCTTGCGGCCCAGGTAGGCGTCGATCATGCGGCCCGTCTCGGTGGTGCGGTCCGGGAAGCGCCACAGCTGGGCGGGGAGCTGAAGGACGAGAGGGAGGAGGGATGAGAGGAGGTCGGAAAAAACAAATGCAAGCCACCTCACACCCGTGCGGCCGGAGCCGGGGCGCCACATTCACAGCCCTCATCCAACTCACCCCTTCCGCCTTCAGACTCTCCACCAGGCGCGCGCACTGGGTGGACTTGCCGCACCGGTCGACGCCCTCGAGCACGATAAACGCGCCGCGCGGCGAGGGGGAGGCGGGCGCCGCTGTCGCCGCCGCGCCGCCCGTTGACGCAGCATTCGCAGCAGCAGGCATGGCAAGGACGGCGCGGCGGGTGGAGGTTAGGGCGCCAGCGCGGAACAGGGTGGCGAGAGTATGTGGGGCGAGAGTTGTGAGCGCGAGCGTGCGCGTTTTTTTTTTTTTTTTTTTTTTTTTACTGCAGGCAGGGTAGATGGACTGGTCAACACTTTTGGCTTTTTTGCTTTCTCTCTCTCGCAGCGCGACGGAAAAAAAAAAACACGCGACCCCGTTTGCACTCGCTCACCTCTCTCTGTGCACATGCACACCGCCACTACCCGCGCGTCCGGCCCGGCGCCGCCCTGCCGGCCCGTCCCCTCTTCTTCTTCATCCCAGCCCGCCCGCGCCGTCGGCCGCCGGTCGGTGGCCGCTGCCGCGCCGCCCCGCCGGGCCGTCATGGTGAGGAGGGATTTGGATGAGCGGGGCGCTGGAGGCGGTAGGCCAGGCAATGGAGCACCTATCGGGCGGTGCGGTGGGCGCAATGTGAGGAGTTGGACGACCGGTTGGAGCCCCCCCCCCTGTGCAAAGGAAAAAGGCGGCGTGCAATTCCGGTCCTCCTCATCCCCAACCTCTCAACCTTCTGCCTTGTCAACCCCTCTCTCCTCCATGTTCCAGGCCGCCGCCCTCACCGACTCCGTCCCGCCCCTGTCCGAGCTGACCGCGGTCGGGCCGTTGGATGGGTGAGTTGATGGCGGTGAAATCAGGGCTGGGGCTCGGCCGGCGCAACTCAACTAAAAAACTCGACCACACTCATCTTCTCTCCCTCTCTCTCATCCCTACCAACAGTCGCTACGCCTCCAAGATCTCGCCGCTCCGGTCCTGCCTGTCCGAGTACGGCCTGATCAAGGCCCGAGTCCTGGTCGAGATCCGGTGGTTGCAGGCCCTGGCCGCCCACCCGGGCATCAAAGAGGTCCCCCCCTTCTCCCCCGCCGCAAACGCGCGCCTGGAAGAGATCGCCACCGCCTTCACGCTCGCCGACGCCGCCCGGGTCAAGGAGATCGAGGCTGTGACCAACCATGACGTCAAGGCCATCGAGTACGCCATCAAGGAGAAGTTCAGGGGCGTCCCCGAACTGGAGGCCGCCTCCGAGTTTGTCCACTTTGCGTGCACCTCGGAGGACATCAACAACTGCGCGCACGCGCTCATGCTGCGGGAGGCGCTGACGGGCACGATCCTGCCGGCTATGGACACCGTCATCAACGCCATCGCGTCCCTGGCGGACAAGCACGCCTCCCTGCCCATGCTCGCCCGCACGCACGGCCAGACCGCGTCGCCGACCACCCTGGGCAAGGAGATGGCGGTCTTCGCCTACCGCCTGCGCCGGGCCCGCGACGCGGCCGCGGGCGTCGCTCTGTCCGCCAAGATGGCCGGCGCGGTCGGCAATTACAACGCCCACCTGGCCGCCTACCCGGCCATCGACTGGGCGGCCCTGGCCGCCTCGTTCGTGGACGGCCTGGGCCTCGCCTGGAACCCGTACGTCACCCAGATCGAGCCGCACGACTACATGGCCGACCTGTTTGGCGGGGTGGAGCGGTTCAACACCATCCTCATCGACTTTGACCGGGACGTGTGGGGCTACATCTCCCTGGGCTACTTTTCCCAGCGCACCATCGCGGGCGAGGTCGGGTCCTCCACCATGCCCCACAAGGTCAACCCCATCGACTTTGAAAACTCGGAGGGCAACGCGGGCATGGCCAACGCGGTCCTCAACCACCTGGCCAACAAGCTACCCATCTCCCGGTGGCAGCGCGACCTGACCGACTCGACGGCCCTGCGCAACCTGGGCGTCGGCCTGGGGCACACCCTCCTGGCCTGCACGTCCGCGGTGCGGGGCATCTCCAAGCTGGAGGCCTGCCCCGCCCGCCTGGCGGCCGACCTGGATGGCGCGTGGGAGGTCCTGGCCGAACCCGTGCAGACCGTCATGCGCCGGTACGGCGTGGCCGAGCCGTACGAGAAGCTCAAAGCCTTCACCCGGGGCCGGGCGGTCTCCAAGGAGGCGATGGCGGAGTTTGTGGCGTCCCTGGCGGACGAGGGCGTGCCCGAGGACGCGCGCGCGGCGCTGGGCGCGATGACGCCGGCGGGCTACGTCGGCAACGCGGCAGCCCAGGCGAAGGCGTTGAAGGGGGTGCTGGGGGCGGCGGCCGCGCAGGCGCCGCGGTGAAGGAGATGTGGGGATGGGGTGGAGAGGCCGGCGGGTCGTGCATGTGTCGAGACGACTCAATTGTCTGTTCTTTCTTTTCACCCGGCACAAAAAAGTGCGACCGCGCGCGCACGGGACTGTCCCTTCCTTTGCGCGAATGCTGCGTACTGCATTATCTGTCGGCCCTGCTGGCGTGAGCGGCCGGCCAGGCGGGGCGTCGGCGCGCTTACCCCCCGGCGCTGCCCCCTTGTTGCCAGTTTCTAGCCGTGCAGCGGCGGCGGCGCTGCATGTGCGGGGCGGGCCGGTGTCCCAAGGTGCGTTTTTGATATCTAGAACATGTGCGATGAGACGGGCCCAGGCTGGAGGCTCTGATCCCGCGGCGGTGTGCGCGTCTTTGGGAGGGATTTACCCTTGGGCCGCCGGGCCCCCATGAAAAAAGAAAGCAACCGGCGGCGGCTCTCTCCTCTTCAACCTCACGACTCTCTCCCCTCCCCACACACACAGCCCGCCACTCACCCCTCATCGGCGGCAGTGGTAGCGACAGCGACTGGAAGGACGCCCTAGCCATCTTGCAAGTCCCCAAAGGCGACGACGACACGGATGGACTCGAGGACTCCCCCGTCGTCGGCTGGGGCGCCACCTTTAGCGGCGGCGAGGACGGCGAGGGCGACGAGGGCGACGGCGTCATCGCCGCCTCCTTTGACCTGGACGGACCGGATGGCGACGACAACGACGACGACGACGACGACGCCAGCATCGAGTCCAGCTGGGACGGCACTGAAGAAGAAGAGGACGAGGAGGATTTCGCCTTCATCCCGGACGGGGAAGGCGGCGGCGGTGGCGGCGGCCGCGGCCGCCGTGGGCCGACCTCCTCCTCAGGCGGCGTGGTCGAGGAAATTCTGTTTTCCTTGGAGGACGGGTGGGGCCTGGAATCGGCGTCCGCGGCGGAGGCGGCTGGGGCGAGCACCGCCCCCGCCGTCCAGACCAGCCGGAAGCGCCGCACGCCCGGCCGGGCGGACGCGGAGGAGGGCGTGGACGAGGATGGCGGCGCGCGCGCCCCGGTCAACCCGAAATCGGCGCTCGCGTCCATCCCGGCCCACGTCCTCGCCTCCTTGAAGGCCGCCCAGGCCCGGGCCGCCGCGTCGGCGGCCACCATCACGCCCAACGCCCTGCGCCGGGCGTCTGCTGAACGCCGCACCCACCGCCGGCTGCGCATCATCGGGGGCGCGGCCGCGGGGCGGCGCCTGCTGTCGGGCGCGGGCGAGACGACCCGCCCGATGATGGACAAGGTGCGGGCAGCCCTCTTCGACGCGCTGGCCGCGGGCGGGCCGGCCGGCCCGGGCCGCCTGCCGCCGGCGTCCACCTGGCTGGACCTGTTTGCCGGGACGGGCGCGGTCGGCCTGGAAGCCATCTCCCGGGGCGCCCGGGCGGCGACCTTTGTAGAGGCGGACGGGTGGGTCGTGGCGGCCGTGCTCAAACCCAACCTGGCCGTGTGCGCGGGCGACTGGGCGGACGCCGGGCGGGGCGACCCGGCCCCCGTCCCCACCCCAGTCCAGGGCAAGGCCGAAGACTTCATCGCCCGCCACCCGGGGCCGGCCTTTGACTACGTCTCCGTCTGCCCGCCCTACGAGGCGGTCAGCTACACCGAGCTCATGGCCGCGCTGGCCGCGGCGGCGGGGCGGGTCCTGCACGCCCACTCCTTTGTGATCGTCGAGTACCCGCGCCTGGCGACCAGGGAGATGCCGGCGCGCCTGGGCCCGCTGGCCCGGTTGCGGGACCGCAAGTACGGGCGCACGCTGGTCGCCATCTATGGGCCGGAGTGATGTGTGTGTGTGTGTGTGTGTGTGTGTGTGTGTGTGTGTGTGTGTGTGTGTGTGTGTGTGTGTGTGTGTGTGTGTGTGTGTGTGTGAATGAAAAGAATGTGAAAGAGGTTGGTGGTTTTTACTATGTGTGTGTGTGACAATGGGACGACCAAGTGGGCACGCCCTCTCTCTCCTCCATCTCTGCACATCCCGCCCTCATCTGCCTACGGCGGTGGCAGGCGGTAAAAAGGGTCGCCGGCCTCGCGGGCTGCCGCGGCGGCGGCCTCTCCTTCACCTCGCCCACCCCGCCCGCCACCACCGCTGGAGGAGGAGCGCCACCGGGCTGGGCCGCCCAACCAGGCGGGGGCTTCCGGCAAGGATGGCATCGCCGGCATTGCCGGCATTGCTGGCATGCCCGGCAGGGCCGGCAGGGCTGCCCGGGCCCGGGCGGCCAAGGAGGACGGAGCCCCATCCTCACCGCCACCACCACCATCCCGCCTCGCCACCACGCCGCCAGCCGCGACGCTCCCGCCGACAAAACCGGCCAGGGCGCCCGCTTTCAGGCCGAGGGCCAGGCCTACAGGGCCGCCCAGGACGGCTCCGACCGCCCCGCCGGCCAAGGCCGCCGCGCCCAGCTTGGAATAGGAATAGGAAGTGGACGCGTCGGTGGACGATGAGCCTCCAGCAGTTGTCACCCCTGCCGGCTCTGCTGCTGCCTGCGGCGGTGGCGACCCGCTCGGAGTGTCACCTGCCGGCTCTGCTGCTGCCTGCGGCGGTGGCGACCCGCTCGGAGTGTCACCTGCGGGCGGTGTTGGAGGCATGGTGGCACGGACGTGTATAGATGTGAGTGAGCCTTTCTGTGTGAGCACTCTGGTTTTGATGTCATCCCTCCTCCTCGCACTCCTCTCCGCCGCCGCCGGCGCGGCCGCCGCGAGCATGGCTGGGAGACGGAGGAAGGGTTCCACTCTAGCCGAGGACGAGACAGGAGGAAGCAGGTGTGTACGTGGGTGTGTAGGGCCGTGACAAAAGGAGGGGGCGCGCATCGGTTTTTCTTTTTTCGTCCTTTCCCTTCGCCAACCACCTCAGCGCACGCTCTCACCCGCGTCCCCGTCCATCCTCCTCCGTCCCCCCCCACACACACACACACAGCCCCCCACCCCCCCCACCCCCCCTATCCATCGTGACCGTTACCTCCCCCAACCCGGCCTGGACGCCGGCCACTCCCTCCCCGCACCCCTTCACCGGCCCGGGCGCGGCCACCCGGACCTACCTGACCGGCGAGACGCCAGGCGCTACGCTCTACCCGCTCGTCATCTCGGCCGTCATCCCCCGCCCCATCGCCCTGGTATCCTCCACGGGCGCGGACGGCTCCCACAACCTGGCCCCCTTCTCCTACTTTGGCGTCATGGCTCACGACCCGCCCATGCTCGCGCTGGGGACGTGCGCGACGAGCGGGCGGGCCAACCGCATGAAGGACACCCAGCAGAACGTGCTGGAGACCGGCGAGTTCGTCGTCAACCTCGTGTCCGAGTGGATGCTGGAGGCGGCCAACCACACGTGCGGCTTTTACGACCGGGGCGTGGACGAGCTGGCCCTGGCCGGGCTGACGCCCGTGCCGTCGCGCTGCGTGCGCCCGCCCCGGGTCGGCGAGTCGGCCGTCCAGATGGAGTGCGTCCTGGCGGGGACGCACCCGGTCGTCAACGCGGGCGGGGTGACGACGGCCACCATCCTCATCGGCCGGGTCGTCGCCATGCACGTCCTGGAGGGCGTCCTGGTGCCGACCGCGGTGCCGGGCAGGGACGTGGTCGACCCTGCCCGGCTGGCCCCCGTCTCCCGCCTGGGCGGGGACACGTACGCCCGCATTACCCAGGTCTACGACCTGCCCCGGCCGGGGAAGGAGTGGCAGGAGCGGCGGGCGGGGGCGGTGGCTGCTGCTGCTGCTGTGGGGGCGAGGGCGCCGGGGCGTGTAGATTGATTTTGATGGACGGCAGAAAAGGGATGAGAGGTCGGATGAGAGAGGAGGATCGAGCCTGCTGGGCAGCAGCTCACTAAATATCTTGACCCGGGGCCTCCCCGCCCATCGCTCTCCCACGCCCAGGCGAACACGCGCGCCTGTCGCCTCGCCCACCCGCTCACACTCACACACGCACCGACTCTTTTAAGCCCCGCATTCCACACACACGCCTCTCTCGTGAAGAGGAGATGGCAAGCCCCATGTTTCCGCCGGGCGGCGGAAACGGGGCTGGCCCGCCGTCCGCCGCCCCGGCCCGCCCGCCGCCCGAGGGCCTGTCCCCTCGGGACGTCCACGTCCTGCTGGTGGACGATGAGCGCCTGGCCCGCATGGTCGTCGGCAGCCTACTGCGCAAGCTGGAGTACCGAGGTGAGGGAGGCGCGGGCGGCGCAGGCGGACGAGCGAGCGCGAGAGCGGCGGGCGAGTGGGGTCCTTGGTGGCGCAACGTGGGGCAGGGACTGGTGCGGGCCCGTCCAGCGGGCCGTGCTTGCGCCTGTTTAACGGCGGGCCTGGCTTGAACGGGCCTTGAATTTGACTCCTGCAGCGGCGCTCGCACCTTGGGTGGGGCCTGGAGGCCGCGGGGCGGGCGCCTTTTTTTTGGCGCACATGCGCGAGTCGCCCTCAGCTCTGCTTGGCTCGCTCGCCCGCTCTCGCCCGACCCAGGCTCATCCCACTTCTCTCCTGCCCCATCCATCCCCCAGTCACGGAAGCTGAGTCCGGCCTCCAAGCCATCGCCAAGCTGCGGGACTCGCCACCGGGCACGTACAACCTGGTGCTGACGGTGAGTGCGGGGAAAGAGGCGCGCGTGCGCCCAGTGCCGTTGTGTGCCTGCCTGGAGAAAATCCACAAGAGGAGCAGCAACAACTCACCCTTTTCTGTCCCTCTCTCTCCTCACAGGATGTCATGATGCCGGACGTGGACGGCGTGGAGCTCCTGCGCCACATCCGGGCCGAGCCGTCTCTGCGGGACGTGCCGGTCGTCAGTGAGTTTGGAGACAAAGAGCAGAAGGGGACGCAGACACAGTGCAGAAGGTCTTGCATTCTCTCCCCCCGCTTGCTTGTGCTCACCCCCTCCTCTCTCACCCCCACCCTCGCAGTGATGTCCGCCAACGAGCACGCCGACACCGTCTTTGAATGCATCCGCGGCGGCGCCGAGGACTACCTGCTGAAGCCGGTCGGCCGCAAGGAGGTCGCCCACATCTGGCAGCATGTGTGGCGGCGCGCGTCTGCGAGCACGGCCGCGCGCGCTGGCGGGGCGGCTGTGCCCGGGGACGGCGAGGGCGGGGGCGAGGAGGGCGGCGGTGCCCGCCCCTTGCCCCCGGGCGTCGGCACGGGCGCTGTGCCCCAGGGCCTCAGCCCGGACGAAGAGGGGGTGAGTGGGGGCCGGGCGTTGGGGTCGCCCGCCCAGCCCCCTCTGGCCCCGCCCCCGCCGCCCTCTGCGGCTGGCGCCGCCGCCGCTGCTGGGACTGCGTCCGGGCCGCCGCCCGCGCCCGCACTGCCGTCCCCGCCAGTGGTGGCCACCACCGCCGCCCCCCTGCGCCCCCCGCCGCCCGGCGCGCTCACCCTGGCCGACTACCTGGCCCGGCGGGGCGACCGGCTCTCCCCCGCCGGCTCCTTCCGCCTGTTTTGCGGGGCGCTCGCCCTCCTGCGCTCCGCCCACGCCGCCCCGGGCGCGAGCGCCGTCCGCCCCCGCCCCTCCACCCTGGTCCTCGGCCCGGGCGGCGCCCTCGCCCGGTGCGCGCCCCGCCCCGGCAGCGGCGGCGGCGGCGGCGGCGGCGGCAGCCCTGGCGCCGTCCCCCCCTGCGAGGAGGCCGGCTACGCCGCCCCCGAACAGCTGCTCGCTCCCGGCCCGGGCGGCCCCGCCGACGCGCCGCCCGCGGACGTGTACGCCCTGGGCGTCCTCTTCCTGGAGCTGTACCACCCCCTGCCCGACCCGGGCGCCCGGGCGGCCGCCCTGGACGCGCTCCGCCACCGCATCCTGCCGCCGTCCCTACTGGCGGCCCGCCCCCGGGAGGCCGCCTTTGTGACCGCGCTCGTCCACCCGGACCCGGCGGCCCGGCCCACCATCACCGACATCCTGACGTCCGGCTGGTTGCCCGCCCTGCGGGACGCGTCCCGGGACGACGCGCGCAGCGTGGCCGCCGCCGCCGCCGGGAGCAGTGATGGGGGTGGGGTTGGGGTCGCGGGTGCCGCCACCAGCCACGGTGGCGGCTTCAGCGAGTCTGGCGCCACGCCGCCCCCGCCCGCGCCAGCGTCGGTGACGGCACTATCCTCGCCCGCGGGCGGGCGGGCCGACGTGGCGCACGCCCCTCCCTCCCCCACGGCCGGCCCCCCAGATGCAGCCCTACTGATTGAATTTTTGGGCATGGTCCGCGCGGCCCGGTCGGCCGAGGCGGCGTCCGCGGCGGCGGACCTGGCCGCCTTGGACGCGGACGCCGACGAGGTCGCGGCCCGCCTGGCCGCGGTTGTGGGCGGCAAGGGCGGCAGCGGCAGCGGGGCCGGCGGCGGCACAGATGGCGGCGGGGGCGGGACCACCACCACCCTGACCGACACGCCCGACGAGGAGGACGACCACGACCACCTCGCGCCCAGGTCGTCCCGCCGCAGCACGGGTCGGCGCGCCGGGGCTGGCGGCACCATGCGCGCCCTGGCCGCCGCCCTGCCGCCCGGCAAGCGCCGGCGGTCGGCGGGGCCTGAGCTGGGGGGCGGCGGTGGGGCGGCGCCCAGGGACGGGAGCGTGCCCCAGGAGCAGGACCAGCCCCCGCCCCCCCCGCGCTCGCCCTCGCCCGACCCGGCGACCGACGCGGCCTGGGCCCGCATCGCCGCGGCCGCGCCCGTCCTCGAGAAATCCTTCCTGGACAGGCGGCGGGCGGCCGGCGCGAGCGCGGCCGCCCGGCTGACGGGGCCGCCCGGCGACGACGGCGGCATTGCCGCCCGCCCGGCGTCCGGCGACCTCCTGACCTCCTTCGCCGACGACCTGGGATGCTTTTGCGGGGCGGGCCGCCTGGTCGAGGAGGCGGCCCTGGTCTTTGACGGCCTGGGCGGCGGCCCCGCCTCTGCCAGCATGGGCAACCCGGGCGGCCTGGCCGCCGCCGCCGCCGCCGCCGCCGCCGCCGCCGCTGCGGGTGGCGGCCTGTCGTCTTCGGCGGCCTCGGGCGCGCCCGGCGCGGACATGGTCTGCTCCGTCGCGTTTGACCGGGACGGCGAGGCCTTTGCGACCGCAGGTGTCGCCCGCCGCGTCCGCATCTTTGACCTGGCGACCGTGCTCGGGGGCGGCCCCGCGGCCGCCTGCCCCGCCGCCGAGGTCCTGGCCACCTCCAAGCTGTCCTGCGTCGCCTGGAACCCGTACGTCAAGCCCCTGCTCCTGGTGGCCGGCTACGACGGCCGGGTGAGCGTGTGGGACGCGGGCGCGGGCGCGTGCGCGGCCGGCTTTGACGGCACCGACCGCCGGGTCTGGTCGGTCGACTGGTCGCCCGCCTCGCCCGGCGTCTTCGCCGCGGGCGGAGACGACGGCGTCGTCCGCCTGTGGGACGCGGCCCGCCCGCCCCCGCCCCCGCCGCCCGGCGCGGCGGCCGGCTGTGCGGGCGCGCCGCCCCTCGCCACGGTCGCCGTGCGCGCCAACGTCACCTCGGTGTCCTTCTGCCCGGCCGCCCCGCACCTGCTGGCCGTCGGCGCCGCGGACTGCCGGGCGTACGTGTACGACACCCGCATGCTGCGCGCCCCCGTCGACGGCTCCCCCGCCGCGGCGGGCGCGATCGGGACGACTGGCGCGTGGGCGGGCGCGGGCGCGGGTGGTGGCGGGGGCGGCACCGCCGCCCACGCCACTGCCGCCGCCTCCCACGCCCTCCCGCCCGGCAGCGCCCCGCCCCTCACCGTCCTGGCTGGCCACCGGCGGGCGGTGTCGTACGTGCGGTGGGCGACGGGCGGCGGGCATGGCGGCAGCAGCAGTGGTGGCAACAACGCCAAGCCGGCGTCCGCTTCGGCGACCCTCCACCTGGTCACCGCCTCGACCGACTCGCGCCTGAAGCGGTGGGACATCTCGCCGTCCGTCGCTGCGGTGGGTGGTGGTGGGGGTGGGGGTGGGGCTGGCGGGGTGGGCGCCCTCGCCCCCCTCCACCCCCGCCCCCCCCGCGCCGCCCCAGCCACCACCTACCGTGGCCACGCGAACGACCGCAACTTTGTGGGCCTGGCCGTCTCGCCCGACGGCGCGTACGTGGCGACCGGCTCGGAGGACGACGCCGTCTACGTCTACTGCGGCGGCCTGCCCGCCCCCGTCGCCCGCCACGCCTTCAACGGGGTGGGCAACGAGGCGGGCGGCGGCGGGCTGGACGTGGTGGCGGCCCCCGCCCGGCAGCCCCGCCCCCGCCCGGGCGGCCGCTTTGTGTCTGCCCTCGCCTGGGCCCGGACGCAGGGGGGCGCTTCCCGCATGGTCGCCGCCAACTCGGCGGGCGTCGTCAAAGTGTTGAGCCTGAGGCAATGAGAGCCAAGCTCGGGGAGAGAGATAGGGAGAGAGCTAGGGGAAACGGGCCTCATGAGATTTGCATTGTCAAAACCAACAGGGTGCCCTGTGCATGTGCCTTCATCATTTTCAGACACGCTCTCACGCTCCCGGCGCTGCGCGCCCCCCGCCCCCATCCTTGGCTGGCACGACCCGCATCGTTTTGGGCACCCCACCCTCCTCCGTGACCGTGAATTCGCGGGCGGCCTCCCGGTCGGCCGCGTCCCCGGTGAGGCGGGCGTCCAGCGCGCGCAGGACGCGGTAGGCGACGACCGCAGGCGGCGCGCCCGCAGGCGGCGCCGCCGCCGCGGCCGGCCCCGCGGCGGCGGCCGCGCCGCCACTCGCCGGCCTTGCCTCCAGGGGCACCCGGATGTCTGCGTTCTCGTACTGGCGGCGGCGGGAGGCCAGCAGGGCGGCCATGCGGTCCGTCGTCGCGGCCAGGTCGGGCGGCGCGCCGCCCTCGCCCCCGCCGCCCAGCAGGGGGCGGGCGCCCAGCCCGTCGCCGACCGCGCGCGCGGCCAGCAGGGCCGGGTGGCCGTCCAGCCAGACCACCACGCCGTGCTGCATGAGCGCCCAGTTGGCGGGGCGGATGACCGCGCCGCCGCCCGTGGACACGATGATGGAGGCGTACGGCTGCAGGCCGCGCAGCGCGTCCGTCTCGGCGTCCCGGAAGCCGGCCTCGCCCGCCTCGGCAAACACGTCGGCCACGGTGCGCCCGCCGCCCGCCGCGGCGGCGACCAGGGCGTCCGTGTCCAGGGCCGGGTAGCCCAGGGCCGCGCCCAGCAGGGCCGCCACCGTCGACTTGCCCGCCCCCATCATGCCGACCAGGTAGAGGGAGGCGCCCGCCAGGGACGCCGCGACGGGCGGCGCCAGCGCGCGCACCGCGTCGGCAAGGCCGTCATAGTCGCCCTCGAACCGGGCCTCCGCGGCGGCGTCGACCCCGTCGGCGGGGCCGGCCGGGGCGGGGGGGGGCTTTCGCGGGGCGCCTTTGCCAGGCGGGGGCGCGCCGAAGCCAGTGGCGGAGAGGGGGCGTGGGGCGGGGCGGCGGCGGCGGCTGTGGTGGGAGAGAGAAAAAAATGTTTTTGAGAGTGCGTGGCCGGTGAGAACGAGACCTGGCCGCAGCTGTGTGCTCTCTTTTGCGCCCCGGATTCTGCCTCTTTCGGCCTTGCTTGATTTCCCCTCAATGCCAAACATGAAGCATTCCCTGGGCCTCCTCTCATGGTGGGCGGCATTCGGGCGGCGCGGCTGCCCCTCCCCTCAAAAACAAAACTTACCAACGGACCGCCGCCGCCGGCGTCGGTGGCAGCGCAACAAACGCCGGCCGGGGCGGCGTGCACGCCACCCGCGGGCGGGCAGCGCTGCAGGGCAGGGCAGAAGCCGGCCGCATGGTGTCACCCAGGGGAGCGGCCGAGCTTCGTGTGCGTTTTGTTGGGGGAGTCGCGGGGCCGGGCACGCAAATTGAGAGTCTGGAGCAAGAGCGCGGCTTTCTCTCCACTCGCCCCTTTTTTTTCCTCCTTCGCCCTGATGTATTCCGCCGGCCCTGCCGGCACAACTACCACCACTGCCGCCACCACCACCACCCAGCCCTCCTCTCCCCCTCCACCCAGCCCCACCGCCGATCCGGCCTTGGACCCGGGCATCGAAGAAAAGGTAAGAACGATGTGTGTGTGCAGTTGCGCGAGGGACGCATCGGTCTTCATTCTCTTCATACTCTTCCTCTCCCAATTATCAGCTCATCGCCAGCGGCGACCGGGACCGGTGCGTGTGTGGGCATGTGTGAGAGAGAGCGGCGGGGACAAAGGAGCACAGGCGCGAGAATACGCGCTCTTGGCGCCACGTGCGGCGTGCAAAACAACAAAAAAACGCCCTTCTCACCCTCCCTCGCTCCATTTTTTGCTTGTGCAGGCTCCAACGCCTCCTGGCCGAACGCCTGGAGCAGTGCGGCTGGCGGGACCAGGTGGCTGCCTTGGCCCGGGACGCCCTGGCCGGCAACTACCACCCGGCCTCCCCCTCCCTCCCCCGCCCCCACACGGCCGACGCCCTCGCCGCCCACCTGCGGCCGGCCGCGCGCGCGGCCGTGCCCGACGGCATCAAAGCCGAACTCCTCGCCGAA